>FRDC01000044.1_pt1 | contig 57024 bp, 49 predicted proteins | sample 1106171 | NCBI WGS metagenome assembly FRDC01 (sample SAMEA3930566, study PRJEB13176) | freshwater metagenome | biome: Drinking water system; feature: drinking water; material: water | place: Singapore | collected 2014-12-20 | reverse complement strand
GCGCGCGCTCGATCGCGACCAGGCGATTGTCGAGCACCTGCCCCGCCGCCTCGCGCTCGTCGATCGCGGCGACGAAATCGTCGCGCACCTGCGGCTCGCACAGCCAGTCGAGCGTCTCGCGGTCGCCCTTCCAATAAGCGTCGAGGATCATGCCATAAGCGCCCTTGGCGCCATCGAGGAAGCGCGCCACGTCGAAGCCGGGATCGGCGGCGATGATCGCGCGCAGCCCCTGTTCGGCGCCCCCCTCGATCGTGCGCGGGCCCGAGTCGCGCGCTTCGCCAACGGGTTCGGGCGCGCGCGCGAGCGGCAGCGGCGCGCGCCGTTCCTCCGCCGGCTTGGGCAAGGGCTGTTCATGACCGGTGCGCTTGCCGAGCACCATATACAGGCGCAGCGCGAGAAAGGCAGCGACCATGATCAGCAGGACGAGGTAAACCACTGGGCCTCCAGGCATCGCAAGAACCCCCAACATAGGCGCCTTGGCGTGGGTTTCAAATAGGCCAAGCCATGATGTTGCCCGCTGGCGTTGAACTGTGCAAGCGCCGCTGCTACGGCGCTCGCCATGGGCGGCGGCGAGCACCGCCATTTTCAGCAAAAAAGGGTTTTCGATGAGTGAAGATACCGGCTTCGACGGCGCGGCGGCGGGCAATGGCGAGTTCGACGCCGATGGCGCGCCGGTGGTGGCGATCGTCTCGCAATATGTGAAGGATCTTTCGTTCGAAAATCCCAATGCGCCCGCGATCTTCCAAACCCAGGGCCAGCCGCGCATCGACGTGCAGTTCAACATCGCCGCGCAACAAGTCGGCGACGAGGTGCATGAAGTCGTGCTCAAGATCGAAGCGCGATCGGAGATCGAGGGCAGCGTCGCCTTCGTCGTCGATCTGGCTTATGCCGGGCTGTTCGCGGTGCGCAATATTCCGGCCGAACATCTCCAGCCGTTCATGCTCGCCGAAGCGCCGCGGCTGATCTTCCCCTTCGCCCGCCGCGTGTTGGCGGACGCGGTGCGCGACGGCGGCTTCCCGCCGCTGATGCTCGATCCGATCGATTTCGGCGCGCTTTACATGCAGCAAGCGCAGGGCCAGATCGAGGGTGAAGGCGGCACGCCCGTCGGCCATGCCTGAGGGCAAGGACACGCGAACACGATCCGGCCGATGATCGGCAACGCTAGCTCCTCCCCTGTAAGGGGAGGTGGCGGCGCGAAGCGCCGACGGAGGGGTATCGCCGCGCGATCGAGGGCGACACCCCTCCACCATCGCTTCGCGATGGTCCCCCTCCCCCAGTGGGGGAGGAGCTTTGCAGACGGTCCGACAGGAGACGTATGAACCTCGCCCGCGCGCTCGGATCGGTCGGCGGCCTCACGCTCGCGAGCCGCGTGCTCGGGTTGGTGCGCGATTCGCTGTTCGCGCGCTTCGTCGGCGCGGGCTTCGCCTCGGACGCGTTTCTGATCGCCTTCCGCTTGCCCAATATGTTCCGCGCGCTGTTCGCCGAAGGCGCGTTCAACGCCGCGTTCATCCCGATGTTCAACAAGCGCGTGGCGGAGGATGGCGGCGGGCTGAAAGCCGGCCTGGCCTTCGCCGAGGATGCGCTGTCGGTGCTGCTGCCGGTGCTGATCGCGATGCTGCTGCTGCTGGAACTCGCCGCCTGGCCGGTGACCTATGTGCTCTCGGGCGGCTTTGGCGACATCTCCCCCGCGCAGTTCGATTATGCGGTCGGCCTCTCGCGGCTCACCTTGCCCTATCTGCTGCTGATCTCGCTCGTCTCGCTGTTCGGCGGCATCCTCAACTCGCTCCAGAAATTCTGGGTCAACGCCGCCGCACCGATCCTGCTCAACCTCACGCTGATCGCCGCGCTGCTCTTTTTCCACAGCGACGCGCCGCTCGTCACCGCGCGCAATCAGGCGATCGCGGTCGCGGTTTCGGGTGCCTTGCAACTCGCTTGGCTCGTCTGGGCGTGCTGGCGCGCGGGGGTGGTGCTGCGGATCAAGCGCCCGCGCTGGACGGCCGAGGTGAAACGGCTGCTCGCGCTGATCGGCCCGGCGGCGGCCGGCGCGGGGGCGGTGCAGATCAATCTCGTCATCTCGACCGCGCTCGCCGCGCGGCTGCTGCCGGCGGGATCGGTGACGTATATCTATCTCGCCGATCGGCTGAACCAATTGCCGCTGGGCTTGGTCGGGATCGGGCTCGGCACCGTGTTGCTGCCGACCATCTCGCGGCAATTGGGGGGCGGCGAGGAAGCGGCGGCGATGGACACGCAGAATCGCGGCCTCGAACTCGCGCTGTTCTTCACCTTGCCCGCGACCGTCGCGCTGATCGTTTGCGGGCTGCCGATCGCCGCCACGCTTTATCAGCACGGCAAATTCACCCCCGCCGACACGCTCGCGACCGCGCAAGCGCTCGCCGCCTTCTCGGTCGGCCTGCCGAGCTATATTCTGGTCAAGGTGCTGACGCCCGGCTTTTACGCGCGGCAAGATACCAAGACCCCGGTCAAATTCGCGACTTGGGCGATCGGGCTCAACATCGCCTTCAACCTCGCGCTGATCGTGCCGCTCGCGCATATGGGGCCGCCGCTCGCGACCGCGCTGTCGAGCACCGCCAATGTCGCCTTGCTCTATGCAACGCTCAGGCGGCGCGGCCATTTCGAGCCCGACGCGCGGCTGAAGCGCCGCGCCTGGCGGCTCGCGCTCGCCGCGCTGGCGATGGGGGCGGTGCTATGGCCGCTCAACGCGCTGTTCCTACCCTATACCACCGGGCCGAGCTTGGTGCGCTGGGGCGCGATGGCGCTGCTGGTCGCGCTGGGCGGGATGGTTTATGCGATCGCCTGTTTCGTGACGCGGGCGTTTCTGCCGCAAGATCTGAAAGCGGCGCTGCGCCCGCGCCGCGCCAAATCCCAAAAGGAGTAACATGCGCGTCGTCTCCGGCATTCAGCCCACCGGCAATCTGCACCTCGGCAATTATCTGGGCGCGATCAAACAATGGGTGGCGATGCAGGACGCGGTGGCGGCCGAGGGCGGCGAGTGCCTGTTCTTCCTGGCGGACCTGCACGCGCTCACCCAGCCGGTGGTCCCCGCCGAGCTCGCCGCCAACACGATCGAGATGGCGGCGACGCTGATCGCCTGCGGGATCGATCCGGCGAAGGCGATCCTGTTCAACCAGGCGCGCGTGCCCGCGCATTCGGAACTCGCCTGGATTCTGGGCGGCACCGCGCGGATGGGCTGGCTCAACCGCATGACGCAGTGGAAGGACAAGGCGGGCAAGAATCGCGAAGGCGCGAGCGTCGGGCTGTTCACTTATCCCGTGCTCCAGGCGGCCGACGTCCTCGTCTATCAGGCGACGCACGTGCCGGTGGGCGAGGATCAGAAACAGCATCTGGAACTGGCGCGCGACATCGCGACCAAGTTCAACACCGATTATGCGACCGAGATCTTCCCCCTGCCCGAGCCATTGGTGAGCAAAGCCGCGCCGCGCATCATGAGCCTGCGCGACGGCGCGGCCAAAATGTCGAAGTCGGACCCGTCGGACGCTTCGCGGATCAATCTGATCGACGATGACGACCTGATCGCGCAGAAGATCAAGAAAGCGAAGACCGATCCCGCGCCGCTGCCCGACACGCTCGACGCGCTGGAAGGGCGGCCCGAGGCGCGCAATCTGGTGACGATCTACGCCGCGCTCGCCGATGAAAGCCCCGACGCCGTGGTGGCGCGCTTCGCGGGGCAAGGGTTCGGCGCGTTCAAGCCCGCGCTCGCCGATTTGGCGGTGGCGGTGCTCGCGCCCGTTCGCGCGCGGCTGATGGCGCTGCGCGAGGATCGCGAGGCGGTGGCCGCCGCGCTCGTCGACGGGGCGGCGCGCGCGGACGCGATCGCACGACCGGTGCTGCGCGCCGCGCAATTGGCGCTCGGCCTGCAAATTTAGCGGGAAACGATTGGCTTTCGGCGCGCGTTCAACCACTATTCAGTCAGCCCGTGGCAATCCTGCGGGCAGACGAGCCGGGCAATTCACGCCTTGGTCACATAGGGTATTGTCGCGATGAAGAAATTGCTGATCGCCGCTGCCGCCGCCCTGGCCGTATCGGGGTGCGCGGAGCCGTTCAACGCGCGCGTCTCGCGCTTCCAACAACTCCCCGCGCCGCAGGGGCAGAGTTTCTACGTCCAGGCGGCCGATCCGGCGCAGATGGGCGGGCTGGAATTCAGCCAATATGCCAATTTGGTCGCTGCTGAACTGACGCGCCAAGGCTATCGCCAAGCGGCCGATCCGGCGAGCGCCGAACTGGTCGTGAAGTTCCGCTACGGCGTCGATCGCGGGCGCGAAAAGGTCGTGTCGTCGCCGGGCTTCGGCTATGGCTATGGCTTCCCCTATGGCGGTTTTTACTGGCGCCGCGCCTTCGTTTACGGCTTTTACGATCCGTTCTTCTACGGGCCGGGCTTTGGCGGGTTCGGCGGCTTCGGCGGGCCGGACGTGCGCAGCTACACCGTTTATACCAGCGAACTGCGGCTCGAGATCGACCGCGCCGACAGTGGCCAGCGCCTGTTCGAAGGCACCGCGCGCGCCCAATCGGACACCGACGATCTGACCAAGCTGGTGCCGAACCTGGTCGAGGCGATGTTCACCGGCTTCCCCGGCAATTCGGGCCAGACGGTGAAGATCACGGTCGCGCCGCAGAAGAAGCGGGCGTAGCGCGCGAGGTCGCGGGCGCGTCGCGGCCATAGCGGCTCGCGATCGGGGTGATCGAGCGTTGTTAATGATCGTCATGCCGGACTTGGTCCGGCATCCACGGCTATTCCAGGCCTTCCGCTCGCTAGGCCTAGCGTCACGGTGGACCCCGGGCCAAGCCCGGGGTGACGTCTAGAGGCGGATACGCATCGAGCTACCCGCGAACCGCCGCCGAGCCGCCCTACCCCATCCGCACGATCGCCGTCCCCAGCCGCTCGGCCTCGGCGGCGTCGTGCGTCACCATCAGCATCGGCAGCGCGAGTTCGTCACGCAGCCGCTCGATCAGCGTCATGATCTCTTCGCGCCGCGCCGCGTCCAGAAAACTGAGCGGCTCGTCGAGCAGCAGGAAGCGCGGCCCGGAAAGCAAGGCGCGGCCGATCGCCACGCGCCGCGCCTCCCCGCCCGAAAGCGAGCGCGGCCAGCGATCGAGCAACGCGCCGATGCCGAGCAGCTCGATCACCCGCGCCTCGGGCACCGCCACCCCCGCGCGGCGGCCATAAGCGAGGTTGGCGCGCACCCGCAAATGCGGGAAGAGGCGATCGTCCTGAAACACATAGCCCGCCTGGCGCCGCTCGGGCGGCAGATCGACCCGCGTCGCCGCGTCGAACAGCACCCGCCCCGCGACCGCGATCCGCCCGGCTTGCGGCCGGCGCAAGCCCGCGATGCAATGGAGCACGGTCGTCTTGCCGGCGCCCGAGGGACCGAACAACACCGTGATCCCCGGCCCGGTTTCGAAGCGCGCGGCGATCTCGCGCGCGCCGACCATGGCGCGCAAGTCGACCGCGAAGACCGGCTCAGACACCGTGCCGCCCCCGCCCCTGGCGCCGCGCGAGCAGTTCCGCCGCGATCAGGGCAGCGAAGGCGAGCGCGATCGAGGCGAGCGCCAGCCGCGCCACCGCCCCCTCGCCCCCCGGCGATTGCAGCGCCGAATAAATGGCGAGCGGCAAGGTCTGGGTCTGCCCGGGCACATTGCCGACGAAGGTGATCGTCGCGCCGAACTCGCCGATCGAGCGCGCGAAGCCGAGCACCAGCGCGGCGAGCACGCCCGGCAGGCTGAGCGGCAGCGTGATCGTGGCGAACACGCGCCACGGCCCCGCGCCCAAAGTGCGCGCGGCGCCCTCCAGCCGCGCGTCGACCGCCTCGATCGACAGGCGGATCGCGCGCACCATCAGGGGCAGCGCCATCACCGCGGCGGCGAGCGCCGCCCCCGTCCAGCGGAAGATCAGGCTCACCCCGAACAGCCGCGCGAGCAGCGCGCCGGCCGGACCATCGGGCGCGAAGGCGAGCAGCAACAGCCAGCCGGTCACGACCGGCGGCAGCACCAGCGGCAGATGCACGGCCGCGTCGAGCAGCATCTTGCCCGGAAAATTCGCGCGCGCGAGCAGCCAGGCGAGCGCGAAGGCGATCGGCAGCGCGACCAGCATCGCCGCCGCCCCCACTTGCAGCGTGAGCGCGACGATCCCCGCCTCGTCCGCCGCGATCAAAGCGTGAAGCCGCGCGCCCGGAACAACGCCCGCCCCTCGTCGCTCAGCAGAAAGCGGCGGAAAGGCTCGGCGCTCGCCCGCGCGCCGCTGAGCCGCGCGATCGGATAGACGATCGGCGCATGGCCGCCGGGCGGAAAGGTGGCGATCACGCGCACCCCGCGCGCGGCGCGCGCGTCGGTCGCATAGACGATGCCGAAGCGCGCCGCGCCGCGTTCGACCAGCGCCAGCGCCGCGCGCACGTTTTCGGCGCGCACCACCCCACGCTCGACCGCGCGCCAGGCACCGAGCGCCTCGAGCGCCTGTTGGGCATAGCGACCGGCGGGGACCCCGCTCGGATCGGCGATCGCGAGCGGCCCGCCCCCGATCAGTGCCGCGAGCGCGCCCTTTTGCTCGATCGCGAGCCGCGCCGCGCTCGCCTTGGGCGCGATCAGCACCAGCGCATTGCCGGCGAGCGTCGCCCGGCTCGCCTTGTCGATGCGCCCGCGCGCGGCGAGCCAATCCATCCAGGCGCTATCGGCCGAGACGAACAAATCGGCGCGCGCCCCGCTCGCCGCCTGCCGCGCGAGCGTGGAGGAGGCCGCGAAGGAGAGAATCGGGCGCGGATGCCCTTTGGCCGCCCAGGCGTTGGCGGCGTCGTTCAGCACCTCCTGCAGGCTCGCGGCGGCGAGCACGAGCGGCGGTTCCTCGGCGCGGGCGGCGGCTGGTGCGATCAGCGCCAGCCATGCTAGCAGCGAAACGAAGAGCCGACGCATAGATCCTCCATATATCCCCGCCGATATAGCGCGGCCGGGAGCCACCACCAGCCTGGAGAGGGACATGAAGCGCCTGTTGCTCATCGTCGCGCTGCTCCTCGTGCCCGCCGCCGCCCGCGCCGAAGAGCCGCTGCGCTGGTGGGGCGAGCTGCGGATTCGCGGCGAGGCGCTCGGCGGCCAATTCCGCCCCGGCTTGTCGCCCGATGCCGAGGGGCTGTTCCTGCGGACGATCATCGGCGCCGAATATGACGCCGGCCCGCTCCGGATCGGCGGCGAAATTTGGGACAGTCGCGCCTATTTCTACCCGAGGCGGAGTTCGGTTTCGACGAGCGAAGTCAATGCGCTCGAACCGGTGCAGCTTTACATCGCGAGCGACGTGAGTTCGCGCGCGCGGCTGTTGCTCGGGCGCTTCACGCTCGATCTCGGCTCGCGCCGGCTCACGGCGCGGCAAATCTTCCGCAACACCACCAATGTCTTCACCGGCGCCCAGCTCGATTTGAAGAGCAAGGCCGGCGACGCGCTCACCTTGTTCTGGACGCTGCCCGACACGCGCCTGCCCGATGATGCCCAGGGCCTGCGCGATGCCGGGGTGGTGCTCGATCGGGCGCGGTTCAACACCCAATTCTTTGGCGGGGTGCTGCGCACGCGCGCCTTCGGCCCCGGCCATGTCGAAGTCGCGCTGTTCGCGCTCGACGAGCGCGATTCGCCCGGGCTGGCGACGCGCGACCGGCGGCTATGGACGCCCGAACTCCGCTATGTGGCGCCGCCGCGTGCCGGGAAATGGGATGGCGAACTCGATCTCATCTGGCAGGGCGGCAAGACCCGCGCGACCACGCTCGACAGCGATCGCACCGATGTGCCGGTCGATGCCTGGACGGTGCACGCCGAGCTCGGGCATAGTTTCCCCGCCCCCTGGCACCCCCGGCTCTCGGCGAGCTTCGACGCGGCGAGCGGCGGCGTCGGCAGAGTGTGGCGGCGCTTCGATCCGCTTTTCGGCGCCGCCGAATTCGATTTGAGCTTGAGCGGGCTCTACGCGCTGCTGCGCCGCGACAATTTGCTCAGCGCCGAGGCGCGGCTGGAGTTGAAGCCCAATCCGGCGTGGGACGGCTATGTCCTCGTCCGCCCGCTCTGGCTGATCGAGCCGCGCGACGCCTTCGGCGCGAGCGGGGTGATCGACACGAGCGGCGCCTCGGGCAGCTTCGCGGGCACGCAAGTCGATCTGCGCGCGCGCCATTGGATCGCGCAGCGCCATGTGCGGCTGGCGATGGGCTATAGCCATTTGTTCAAGGGCCGTTTCCTGCGCGAGGCGCCCAACGCGCCGCGCACCGGCGACACGCGCTTCGGCTATGTGGAGTTGACGCTGACGAAATAACCGGAACGAGCGGGCGCCCCGATCGCGACCAACGGCGCGATCGAGCGAAGCGCCGCCCCGGTGCCGAGCGGGGGCGGCGCTTCGCCCTTTCGGTGACCTCGCGCCAGGCGTCGCGCCGCCGCGACCGAGGCGCCGATCGCCCGGTTCACCGCTTGCCGAGCTGCTCCATCGCGTCGCGGCCGTAATTGGTGATCATCTCGCCGATCTGGCGCGCCTGATCGACCGCGCGGCCGCTCTGCTCGCGCAGATAATCGGCCTGGATGCGCAACACTTCGCTCACGTCCTTGGCTTGCGCCGCCGCGCGCATCGCCGCGAAGGCTTGGCGCGTATTTTCCTCGGCCTGATCGAGCAGGCGCATCCCGAGATCGGTGCCCGCCGCGGTCATCCGCTCGGACGAAGCGCGCAGCTGCTCCACGCCCGCGCGCATTTGCGCGCCCATCTGCTCGGTCGCGCCTTGCGCCGCGTGCGCGGCGTCGTTCGTCGTCTGATTGCTGTCGGTCGCCATGAACTGTTCCTCGCTGGAGTCGGCCCCGTCCGCCGCCGTTGGTTTAGCAGGCGACGGCGGCGCGCGCGAGCGATACTCGCGCGGTATCCGATCCGATTGCATCGCATCGCCGCGCTAGATCTTTGATTTTTGGCGATTTCTGAGTCGGCAGAGGATTCCGCCTGCCTCGCAATCGCGCTATGCTGCATCCCCCATCCGCAGCGCGGCGATGAAGGCTTCCTGCGGGATGCTCACCGAGCCGTACTCGCGCATCCGCTTTTTGCCTTCCTTCTGCTTTTCCAGCAGCTTGCGTTTGCGCGTCGCGTCGCCGCCATAGCATTTGGCGGTGACGTCCTTGCGCAAGGCGGCGATCGTCTCGCGCGCGATCACCTTGCCGCCGATCGCCGCCTGGATCGGGATCTTGAACAAATGGCGCGGGATCAAATCCTTCAGCCGCTCGCACATATGCCGCCCGCGCGCCTCGGCGGCCGAGCGGTGGACGATCATGCTGAGCGCATCCACCGGCTCGTTGTTCACCAAGATCGACATTTTCACCAAATCGCCTTCGCGATAGCCGATCTGGTGATAATCGAAGCTCGCATAGCCGCGCGAAATGCTCTTCAGCCGATCGTAGAAATCGAACACGACTTCGTTGAGCGGCAGCTCATAAGTCACCTGCGCGCGGCCACCGACATAAGTGAGGTTCTTCTGGATGCCGCGCCGATCCTGGCATAATTTCAGGATCGCGCCCAAATATTCGTCGGGCACGTAGATCGTCGCCTCGATCCAGGGTTCGGCGATTTCCTCGATTCGGTTGGGATCGGGCATGTCGGCGGGGTTGTGGAGCTCGACCTCGCCGCCGCCATGCGTCAATTGCAGCTTATAGACCACCGAGGGCGCGGTGGTGATGAGATCGAGATCATATTCGCGCGTCAGCCGTTCCTGGATGATCTCCAGGTGCAACAGCCCCAGAAAACCGCAGCGGAAGCCGAAGCCGAGCGCGGCGGAGGTTTCCATTTCGAAGCTGAAGCTCGCGTCGTTCAGCCGCAATTTGCCGATCGAATCGCGCAATTTCTCGAAATCATTGGCATCGACCGGGAACAGCCCGCAGAACACCACCGGCTGGACTTCCTTGAACCCCGGCAGCGGCTCGGCGGCGGGCTTCTTCGCCTCGGTCAAGGTATCGCCGACGCGCGCCTGCGCGATTTCCTTGATCTGCGCGGTGATGAAGCCGACTTCGCCGGGGCCGAGCTCGGCCAATTGCTCGATCTTGGGGCGGAAACAGCCGACGCGATCGATCAGATGCTCGGTGCCCGCCTGCATGAACTTGATCTGCTGGCCCTTTTTCAAGACGCCATCCATCACCCGCACGAGGATGACGACGCCGAGATAGGGATCGTACCAGCTATCGACGAGCATCGCCTTCAAGGGCGCGCTCGGGTCGCCGCTCGGCGCGGGGATGCGCGCGACGATCGCTTCGAGCACGTCGTCGATGCCGATCCCCGATTTCGCGCTGGTGAGCACCGCTTGCGACGCATCGAGCCCGATCACTTCCTCGATCTCGGCGCGCACTTTCGCGGGCTCGGCGGCGGGGAGATCGATCTTGTTGATCACCGGCACGATCTCATGATCATGCTCGATCGATTGATAGACATTGGCGAGCGTCTGCGCCTCGACGCCTTGCGCCGCGTCGACCACGAGCAGCGCCCCCTCGCACGCCGCGAGGCTGCGCGAGACTTCGTACGCGAAGTCGACATGGCCCGGCGTGTCCATCAGGTTCAAGACATAGGTTTCGCCGTCGCGCGCGGTGTAATCGAGCCGCACCGTCTGCGCCTTGATCGTGATGCCACGTTCTTTCTCGATGTCCATATTGTCGAGCACTTGCTCGGACATTTCGCGGTCGCTGAGGCCCCCGGTGCGTTGGATCAGGCGATCGGCGAGCGTCGACTTGCCATGGTCGATATGCGCGATGATCGAAAAATTGCGGATCTTCGAAAGCGGGGTCACGATTGTCTCTGCGATAGGGTCGGCCCGGCGCATAGCAGGCGCGCGCGGCGGAAACAAAGCCCGTGCGCGGACGCAGGCCCGGCGTCAAGAATCGTTTCAACGGCGGGGCGCGCGCGGTATAGGGGGGCGATCAAAGGGGGCCGTCATGCCGAAATCGCTCACCGTCGCGCTGTTCACGCTGCCCGTCATCGCTTTCGCCGCCCAGCCGGTGGCGGCGCAAAATCTCGCCAAGCCCTCGGGCGGGCAGCGCTTGCAGGATAAATTGTCGAACGACGTGCCGAAATGCGCGCGCAAGCTCGGCACGCTCGCGATCCGCGACGGCGACGATGCGCGGCCCTGGATGCAGAACAACCTCGCGCCCCCGGCCAAATTGCTGCGCGTGCTGGTGCAGCGATCGGGCTGTTTCAATCTGGTCGATCGCGGATCGGGGCTGAACGCCGCGCAGCAGGAGCGCGACATCGGCAACGATCTCGGGCTGCAGCGCCGCTCCAATGTCGGCCAGGGGCAGATCAAGGCGGCGGATTACGTGCTGATCGCCGAAATCTCGAACGCCGATGAAAATGTCAGCGGCAGCGGCGTCGCGGGGGGCGTGGGCGGCTTGATCGGCGGGCGCGTCGGCGGGCTGCTCGGCGGGGTGAAGAGCCGCAAGCTCGAGGCGAACACCGTGCTCTCGCTCACCAATGTCCGCACCACCGAGACGATCGCGGTCGAGGAAGGCTATGCCGCCAAGAACAATCTCTCGTTCGGCGCGGGCGGCTTTTTCGCGATCGCGGGCGCGGTCGGCGGCGGTTACGACAATACCGATATCGGCAAGATCGTGACGCTGAGCTTCATCCAGGCCTATTCGAAAATGGTGAGCGGGCTCGGGCTGATCCAGCCGGGCGACGCCGGCACCGCCGAAGCGGCGCCCGCCAAGACCTTCACCGCGCAAGGCCCCGTGCAGCTGCGCGCGACGCCCGCCGGCACCGCCAAGGTGATCCGCACCCTCCCGCCCGGCGCGATCCTCTACCCCACCGGCAACAAGAACGGCCTGTGGTGGGAAGTGGCGGACGAGAACGACAATGTCGGCTGGGTGCTGAACACCAAGCTCGCGCCCTCCAACTAGCCACTCCCCTGTAACGACCGCGCAACAGAGTCGCGCCATCGCCAATCCGCGCGAAAGGCGAGGAGAGCGGGCGTGGACGGGGGGACGAGCGGCGATGCGCTGGAAAACGCGGCGGGATCGATCTTCCATTCGATGCGCGGCGATTCGGATCGCAGCATCACTCGGCGCGGGTTCGAGACCGCGATCGAGCGCGCCGGCATCCTGCTCAACGATCCCCGAATTCGCGAAACGGTTCAGGCGCTCAAATCGCGCACCGATCTCGAGCCGATCAGCCTTACCGAGTTTCGCGAGATCCTTCACCCCGCCAATGTCTCGCTGCTCCACCGCGCGCTGCGCGGCGATCTGATCATCCCCGATTTCGATCGTTTCGCGCATATTTTGTCGCAAATCTTCGAATTCGTGCGCGATTATCGCGGCGGCGACGTCGCGAGCTATATTCCGCAACTCGCGCGCGTCGATCCCGAGCTTTACGCAATGGCGGTGTGCACCGTCGACGGTCAGCGTTTTTCGGTCGGCGATGACGAGGAACGCTATTGCGTGCAATCGACGTGCAAGCCGATCAACTATGCGATCGCGCTCGATCAGCTCGGCGCGGCGCAGGTGCATCGCCATGTCGGGCGCGAGCCTTCGGGGCGGTCGTTCAACGAACTCACGCTAAATGGGCAGGATTTGCCGCATAATCCGATGATCAACGCCGGCGCCATCATGTGCTCGTCGCTGGTCAAGCCCGGGCTGCCGCTCGCCGATCGCTTCGATTATGTGATGAGCATCTGGCGCGCGCTCTCGGGCGGCGAGAAAGCGGGGTTCGACAATTCGGTGTATCTTTCGGAAAAAGACACCGCCGACCGCAATTTCGCGCTCGCTTATTTCATGCGCGAGGCGCGCGCCTTTCCGCCCGGCACCGATTTGCTCGCGACGCTCGATTTCTATTTCCAATGCTGCGCGATCACCGTGCATGCCAAGCAAATGGCGGTGGTGGCGGCGACCTTCGCCAATGGTGGCATCTGCCCGCTCACCGACAAGCGCGTCTTTTCGCCCGCCACGACCAAGAATTGCCTGAGCTTGATGTATAGCTGCGGCATGTATGATTTCAGCGGTGAATATGCCTTCACGGTCGGGTTGCCGGCGAAATCGGGCGTATCGGGCTCGCTGTTCATCGTCGTCCCCGGGGTATGTGGGATCGCGATTTATTCGCCGCGGCTCGACAAGCTCGGCAACAGCGTGCGCGGGGTCGAATTCTCGCGGCGGTTGGTCGAGACTTTCGCTTTCCACACTTATGCCAATGTCGTCGCCGAACAGCGGCTGATCGACCCGCGCCGCAACGAAATGGCGCATTCGGTCGAGCCCGCTTACTTGATGTGCGCGGCCGCCGCGCGCGGCGATGTGAGCGAGATCCGGCGGCTGATCGCCAAGGGGATCGACGTCAATTGCGCGGATTATGACGGGCGCACCGCGCTCCATCTGGCGGCGTGCGAGAATAAGGTCGAAACGGTGCGCTTCCTGATCGCGCAGGGCGTCGCGCTCGCGCCGGTCGATCGCTGGGGCAATACCCCGCTCGACGACGCGCTGCGCGCCGGGCATGGCGCGGTCGCCGCGCTGCTCGACACGACGCGCGATGACCCCGATGCGCGGCTGACCGGCGACGACGCGCCCTGCCGCCTCGCGACCCCCGCCGCCGAGCCGATCGAGGCCTGAGCGGCGCGCCCGTGCGCGGGCGAGCGTCGCTCAGGCCAGCGCGTAGAGCGCCGGGATCAGCCCCGCGAAATCATCGATCACCGCGTCGGCCCCCAATTCCTCGACCGGCCCCAGCAGAAAGCCGAAGCGCACCGCGATCGCGGGGATGCCGGCGCCGCGCGCGGCCTGCACGTCATAGATCGAATCGCCGACGAACGCCGCGCGCCCGCCGCCCAGCCGCTCGATCAGCGCGTGGATCGGCGCCGGGTTGGGCTTGGCGAGCGCGGTGCCGAGCGTGTCGCCGCCGATCAGGCAATCGAAGCGATCGGCGAGCGCCAGCTCGGTCATCAATTTGCGCGCGAGCGATTCGAATTTGTTGGTGACGATGCCGACGCGCACGCCCATCGCCCGCAGCGCGTCGACCGCCTCGATGGCGCCCGGGAAGGGCCGCGAGCCATCGGCGATATGCGCTTCGTAAAAGCGCAGCATGTCCTTGTAGAGCGGGCGGAACGCCGCCTCGTCGATCCCCCCGCTCGCGTCGAGCGCTTGGCGCAGCATGTGCTTGGCGCCGCCGCCGATCATCGTTTCGACCTGCGCCTCGCGCAGCGGCGCGCGCCCCGCCAAGGCGAGCGCGTGATTGACCGCCGCAGTCAGGTCCGGGCTGGTATCGATCAGCGTGCCGTCGAGATCGAAGCCGATGATGGCGAAGGGAAAGCGCATGGCCCCCGCCTCTGCGCAAAGCGGTGGAAAAGGCAAGCCGAACATGGCAGGGGCGCGGCGCTTGACCAAGGGGGCCGCCATGACGACACCGCTCGCCGCGATCATCCTCGCCGCCGGCAAGGGAACGCGGATGAAGTCAGACCTGCACAAGGTGCTGCATCCGATCGCGGGGCGGCCGATGCTGATGCATTTGCTGGCGAGCGTGGGTGAGCTCGCGCCCGCGCGGCAGGTGGTCGTGGTCGGCAGCGGGCGCGATCAGCTCGAGGCGGCGCTGGGGGGCGCGGCCGAACTCGCGGTGCAGGAACCGCAGCTCGGCACCGGCCATGCGGTGCGGCAGGCGCAGGACGCGCTCGCCGGGTTCGAGGGCGACGCGCTGATCCTTTACGGCGACGTCCCGCTGGTCTCGCCCGCGACGATGCGGCGGATGATCGAGCGGCTCCACGCGCCCGATGCGCCGGCGGTGGTGGTGCTCGCTTTCGAGCCCGACGACACGTTGCGCTATGGCCGGGTGATCGCCGAGGGCGACCGGATCGTCAAAATGGTCGAGCATAAGGACGCGACCGAGCAAGAGCGCGCGGTACGGCTGTGCAATTCGGGGCTGATGGCGGCGCGCGCGGCCGATTTGTTCGCGCTGCTCGCGCGCGTCGGCAACGATAACGCGGCGGGCGAATATTATCTCGTCGACATCGTCAATATCGCGACCGCCGATGGGCGGCTCTGCGCGATGGTGACGACCGATCCGCATGAAGTGGCGGGCGTCAACAGCCGCGCCGAATTGGCGGCGCTCGAGGCCGAATGGCAGGCGCGGCGGCGCGCGGCGGCGATGGCCGAGGGGGCGACGCTGATCGCGCCCGAAACCGTGTGGTTCGCGCACGATACCGAACTCGGCCGCGACGTGGTGATCGAGCCCAATGTCTTCTTCGGCCCCGGCGCGCGGATCGCCGACCGCGTGACGATCCGCGCGAACTGCCATATCGAGGGGGCGACGGTCGGCAGCGGCTGCGAAGTCGGCCCCTTCGCGCGGCTGCGCCCCGGCACCGTGCTTGGCGAGAAAGCCAAGATCGGCAATTTCGTCGAGACCAAGAAAGCAGTGCTCGGCGCGGGCGCCAAGGCCAATCACCTCACCTATCTGGGCGATGCCGACGTCGGCGCGGGCGCCAATATCGGCGCGGGCACGATCACCTGCAATTACGACGGCTATTTCAAATACAAGACGGTGATCGGCGCGCGCGCCTTCATCGGCTCGAACAGCGCATTGGTGGCGCCGGTGCGCATCGGCGCGGACGCGATCGTCGGCGCCGGCAGCACCGTGACCAAGGACGTGGCCGAGGGCGAACTCCGGCTGGTCCGCCCCGAACAATCCGCCAAGCCGGGCTGGGCGACGCGGTTCCACGAAGCGATGGCGCGGAAGAAAGAGCTTAAATGAAGACTTTGCGTCGGTTCTTGGCGGTGACGGCGCTTTTGGCCATCGGCGGCCTGTTTGGGCTCTTTCTCGGCTGGAAGTTTTTGGCTCGGGATGCGTGTTTGGATGCTGGTGGCGCCTGGAACGCGCGTGGCAGCTATTGTCTGTCCACCCCCAAAGCAGCTTGACATGATATCATGATATGATATCGCCATATCATGGCGCGCTTTCTCGTCGATATCCCCGAAGAGGACGTCAACCGGCTCGACGCGATCGCGCGGGCCGAGGGAAAGTCGCGCGCGGCCGTGCTCCGTGAAGCCGTCGCCGAATATATCGCCGCTGAATCCAAGCAGGGTTTCGAGCGCTATTTCGGCTTGTGGGAACGCTATGGCTCGACGGTCGATGGCCTGGATTATGAGCGCAAGCTGCGCGGCGAATGGCCCGACGTCGGGGCGTTCGACCCGCCGCACAAGAAGAACGACGCCGCGTGAGCGAGCGCTTCTTCGATACCAACATCGTGATCGACATGCTCCATAACCGACCGGCGGCATGGGCCGAGGTCCGTAACGTCACCCGGGCGTGGATCAGCCGGATGACGTGGATCGAGGTGATGTCGGGCGTGCCCGATGAAGCGGCATCGGAGACCGAGGCATTTCTCCGCCTGTTCGCGATGAGCGAAATCAACGAGGAGATCGCGCGCCGCGCCGCGGCGCTGCGGCATCAGCGCAAGTCGCTCAAATCCCCCGATGCGATCATCCTTGCCTCCGCTCAGGTGTCCGGGCGCATCCTCGTCACGCGCAATACCAAGGATTTTCCGGCGGAAATGCCCGGTATCCGTGTTCCCTATCAGCTCAAAAACTAAGGGCCCCATCCATGTGCGGAATCATCGGTATCGTCGGCAAGGAAAGCGTCGCGGATCGCCTGGTGGAGGGGCTGCGGCGGATGGAATATCGCGGTTATGATTCGGCGGGCGTCTGCACGATCGACGGCGGCGCGCTGGTCCGCCGCCGCGCGCCGGGCAAGCTCGGCAATTTGGTGAGCGAGCTCGCCGCCAATCCCGCCCCCGGCGCGATCGGCATCGCCCACACCCGCTGGGCGACGCACGGCGCGCCGACCGCGAACAACGCGCATCCGCACGCGACTGGCGAAGTCGCGCTGGTCCACAATGGCATCATCGAAAATTTCAAGCCGCTGCGCGACGGCCTGCTCGCGCGCGGGCGCAGTATCGAAAGCGAGACCGATAGCGAAGTCGTCGCGCATCTCGTCAGCGAGCGGATCGAGGCCGGCGATAGCCCGCAAGACGCGGTGAAAGCGGTGCTGCCGATGCTGCGCGGCGCCTTCGCGCTGGCGATCGCTTTCCGCCAGCATCCCGATCTGCTGATCGGCGCGCGGCTCGGCTCGCCGCTGGTGCTCGGCTATGGCGAGGGCGAGATGTTCCTCGGCTCCGACGCGCTCGCGCTCGCCCCGCTCACCCAGCGCGTCGCCTATCTCGACGAGGGCGATTGGGTGGTGATCACGCGCGAGGGCGCGCAAGTGTTCGACGCCGAGAACCGCCAGGTCAGCCGCGAGATCGTCGCCTCGGGCGTGTCGGCGGCGGCGGTCGAGAAAGGGCCGTATCGCCACTTCATGCAAAAGGAGATTTTCGAGCAGCCGATCGTCGTCGCGCAGACCCTGCGCTCGTACATCCGGCCGGTCGAACAAGCCGTCGCCCTGCCCCAGCTCGATTTCGATTTGTCGACCGTGAAGCGGGTGACGATCGTCGCCTGCGGCACCAGCTTTTACGCCGGCATGGTCGCCAAATATTGGTTCGAACAATTCGCGCGCGTGCCCGTCGACATCGATGTCGCGAGCGAGTTCCGCTATCGCAACCCGGTGCTCGAGCCCGGCGGGCTGGCGCTGTTCATCTCGCAATCGGGCGAGACGGCGGACACGCTCGCCGCGCTGCGCCATGCCCGCGCGGAAGGGCAGAAGATCGCGGTGGTGGTGAACGTGCCGACCAGCAGCATGGCGCGCGAGGCCGATCTGCTGCTCCCCACCCATGCCGGGCCGGAGATCGGCGTCGCCTCGACCAAGGCGTTCAGCTGCCAGCTCGCGGTGCTGGCGGCGCTCGCCGCGCATCTCGCCGTCAAGCGCGGGCGGATCGACCGTGAGGAGGAGCGCGAGATCGTCCGCCATCTGACCGAGACGCCCGCAGCGCTCAACGCCGCGCTCGCTTTCGACCAGGAGATCGCCGCGATGGCGCCGCTGATCGCCCCGGCGCGCGACGTGCTCTACCTAGGGCGCGGGCCGGACTATCCGCTCGCGCTCGAAGGCGCGCTCAAGCTCAAGGAAATCAGCTATATCCATGCCGAAGGCTATGCGAGCGGCGAAATGAAGCACGGGCCGATCGCGCTGATCGACGAAGCGGTGCCGGTGATCGTGCTCGCCCCCTCCGGGCCGTTGTTCGAGAAGACGGTCAGCAACATGCAGGAAGTGCGCGCGCGGGGCGGCAAGATCGTGCTGATCTCCGACGCCGAAGGGCTGGCCGAGGCGGGCGAAGGCTGCCTCGCCACGATCGAAATGCCCAAGGTCCACCCGCTGATCGCGCCGATCGTCTATGCGGTGCCGGTGCAATTGCTCGCTTATCACGTCGCGGTGGCGAAGGGGACCGACGTCGATCAACCGCGCAACCTGGCGAAATCGGTGACGGTGGAATAAGCGGGTAGCCGCTCGCGCCCGCGCTTGTAGCGATTCAAAGAAATTTTCCGCCGGACAATACAAAATTCCGCCGTGTGCCAAGCCGCTCCCGAAAGTTCTCCGGCGACCGGAAGCGGCGTTCACCGTGAGCCGCAGACTGCGGCTCACCATTCTGTTGGCAGGATGTGTCATCGCCGGGGCGCATCGGAAGAGCCCGGTTCTATTCGACCGAATTCAGACCACGAGCATCTTTGGGTCGTTCAATTGAACCAACGTCGCGACCTTGTTGTTCGGCAGCCCGAACGACTGCTCTGTGACGACAAATCGATCGGCAAGCGGGTTGTCGAACCAGCAGGAAGCCTTGACCGTCACCGGTTGCTTCGCCTCGGGACCGCCGCGGAAAAGCATGCGGAAGGTCGGGCTTTCCGGCTGTAGGTCGGCGCGGGGAAACCAACGATCCGGAACTGAGGGAGGGCGGCGGAACCAGCTCATGCCCGATTGGGAATGGCAGATAAGCATGGCGGCAAAGCGGTTGGTGCCAAGCGCTCGAATCGCGGTCGCGGTCAGGCTGGTGTTGAACCTTCCGGCTAGCTCGCGGATTGCCGCCAGAGTCAGCCGCTCCAGGTCCGCGGCGAGGGGCCGAAAGATATACCCGGGCAGAAGCAGGTCCGAGGCGTAGGCGTCGGCTTGCAGTTCCGGATTGTTGTTGATGCGCTGCTTACTGCCATCGCTCAGCAGTCGGTCGATGTCGGAACTGCGGCAGGCGAGGCAGACGCCCCGGTGACGATGCCAGTGGCCGAGCTCATGCGCCACGGAGAAGCGCTTTCGCTGGATTCGAGCGCGTGCGTCGACGGTGATGATGGCGCGGCCGTTCTGCCCGACTATCCGCGCCTCGCACGATTTGAGGGGCCGGTATTTCACCTTGGCTCCGAGCGATCGCGCGACCACCTCCACGTCGATTTCCTCGGGTTCGGTGATGCCGAGAGCCTGCAGTGCGGCCTCGGCAGCCGAGGGGCGGACGATCATTCCTTGCCGTCGTCCTTTGCGTCGCGTTCGAGTTCAGCCAAGTCCTCGAGCAGACCATCCATGTCGTCGTCACCGTCCGAAATGCCGCCACGCGCCGCCAGCGTCATCTTCATGTCTGGGTCGTTGGCCGCCTCGCGCAGTTTTGCCCGCATGCGGTCGGCGTCGAACGCGATCACGGTCGCGCTTGACCTTTCTCGGTCGATCTGGGCTCGGATCTCCGCCAGTCGCGCCTTGCGCAGCGAAAGTTCCGCTCGATCGAGACTGGCGAGGACCCTGTCCCGCGCGCCTTCGGGCACCCCCTCGTCGTCGCCGGCGAGGATTTCCTCTATCATGAAATCATCGAGCCGGGAGAGCCGGTCCGCATCATCGCCATTGATGCCGTTCATCGCTCCACTCCCTTCGGGCAGGCGGCCTGCAATCTACGACTCAACCGTTTACGAACCGCAGCGAGCCCCTTCGTGTCCACCTCGATCAGCTGCTCCAGTTCCTGTCCGCGCATTCCATCACAGATCCCCTCGACCAGCAGCTGGAGTTGCTCGTCGTCCTCGATCATTCGGGTGATTGCCGCAAGAACCGCCCCGTCATCCCGCGCCGAGGCCACCAGCCGCTCCGGTGAAGGCGCTGGGTCCGCCTGCTCTCGACCATCCGCCCCATCCGGTGCGGGCGTGACCTCGCGCAATCCGCTCCGGATGGCTTCGACCTCCTGCGACGCTATGCTCTTTATCACACCGGCGATGATCGGCAGGACATCGGCTCCGCGCGGCAGCCGGCGGGTGCCTGCGAGCAGCCGTTTGAATGCCTCCTGGCTCAGATCCTCCGGCTGCATGCGGCACTGCGGTGCGAACCACTTCGCGATCTTCTCGATCTTGTCGTAGTCGGATCGCTCGAATCCTCGAATCAGCGTACGAACCTCGTCTGCCGTGAGATGATCGGCCTCGCCGCCGTCAGCTGTTTCGACCCTCTCCTGCACGCGCTCGGTCCCTCCTGCCGAGATATGCGGACGAGCCCGGCTTTTCGGACATCAATTATGCGCGTCCGAATCCGCCTCGGCGCCCGCATGCATGTTTGAAAGGGAATTCGTGCCGCAGGCAAGTGCCCGGTTGCGGTCCATCTGAACTGGAGTGAGATGCATGGCGAAAAGTTGGAATCACGACCGAGCTTCGGATCACATCGAGAGGAAGCTCAAGGACGTGGAGACGGTCACGATCCTTGATTATCGGCGCGACATGTCGCTGGAGAGCATTCCGGCGAACAAGGCCTACCGCGTGGATGGCGTGCACCTCTACGCGGACATTCTCAACCTGAACGATATGCTGCATGTCACCTCCGACGAGGGCGTGACATGCCATCGCCGGACGCTCCGCTTCTTGAACTTGCACCAGCGTGCCGTTCATCGCGTTCTTGCCCGCTGCGACGCGCGTCGCGTCGACTTTCACAATCAGCGCCTGCACGCAGTGATTACAAAGCCCTACAACAGCGAGGACGATGCCGAAGCGAAGCGGATCCGGCGCGCGGTGGCTATCGCGCAGCTGATCATCGACGTGCTGCAGGAGACCGGCGACGCGGACGAGCAGATCCCGAACGCCAAGGTGCGGGTCGGCATCGACTCGGGCGAGGCGCTTGCCGTGAACAATGGCCGCCGCGGAGGACGGGAACCGCTTTTCCTGGGGGCGCCGGCCAATCACGCGGCGAAGATGTCCGGCGGCGGAAGTCGCGTCGGCATCTACCTGACCAACAACGCCCGCGAGGCGATTGGACTGGATGCCGTCGACAACCCGAGTGCCAGCCCGCTCACTTGCGCGGAGATCGAAGCCTGCCAGGCCGCGGCTGCGCTGGGCGTGTCCAAGGACAAGATCGTGGAGGAGTGGCGGGAGGATCTCGAGAAGAACCCGATCGGCGCGTTCAGCTTCTCGCGCCACACGCCGCCGCTCCGCACCCTCGACATCACGACCCTGACGCCTGGCAATTCGCGGCGGCAGGAGGCGGCTTCCGTCTATGCCGACATCGACGGCTTCACCGCTTACGTTGCACGGCACATCGAGGCTTCGGCCGAGGACGTGGTGCGCGTCTTCCATGTGATCCGGGCCGAGCTGGACCGGGTGCTCACCTGCGACTTCGACGGCCGGCGCGTCCGGTTCATCGGTGACTGCCTGCACGGATTGCTCTGCGAAGGAACCGTCCACACCACCGACGATCCGGAGACGGTCAGCACCGCCACGCTGTGCGCAGGGGCTCTCCGTTCGAGCTTCGAGCTGGCGCTCGAGAAGCTCGCCGGCGAAGACATCGACATCGGCGGTTTGGGTCTCGCGATCGGATTTGAGTTCGGTCCCATGACGATCACTCGGCTGGGGATGCATGGCGACCGCGTCCGGTGCTCGGTCAGTCGTGGCGTGCTCACCTCCGAGGCGGAGCAGGGGCGCTGTGGGGGGGACGAGACAGCGATTGGCATCTCAGCCTACGGCGCTGGGACGCAGGCGGTGAAAGACCTCTTCGGGGCTCGTCGCAAGGTGAAAGGCCTTGACTACAATGAGGCAGTCGAAGCGCTGTCTCAAAAGGGCGACGAAACGGCCTCGGCCGCCAAGCGGGCGGCGTTCGCCCTGTCGGCACCGGCAATCTTGGCGGCGTCCGAGCGGACGGTGCGGCCCTATGTCGAGATCAAGTGAACCCAGGATCGGAGAAGGCGCTGGCGCTAATCGCCGCCTGCATGCCCGAGTTCGGCGCGACCGAGTTAGGGCGCTCGGGCGGGGAACTGCTCGTGTCGCTGCCGGTCCCGCTCGCCGATGGCCGGGCGCCGATCTACAGCCTGAACATCGCGGTGTTCGGCGCCTCCGCTGTGGCACGGGAGATCTCGCCATTGCTCCTCCCGGCTTTCTGTCCCGAACGTCACATCAATCGGGACGGCAGCTTCTGCCTATATTGGCGCGACGTCGACGACATCGTGATCGATCGTCCGGATGCGGCTTGGGCGTGGTGGGAGACGCTAGTGCGCTTCCTTCAGCTCCAGACCCGCGCGGCGCGGTTGCGGTGTTGGCCGGATGGCCAAGGTCGCGCACACGGCCCTGCGGCGGCGCTCCATCAGCTGCGTGCGGAAAGCGCAGCCGAGCGGCTGGGCGAGCCGTTCCCGTCCTATCTGGCAGACCGCCGCTTGACCGTCACCGTCCGGGGCGGCGGCTCGGAAGGGCCTGCGGTGCAGGTACTGCGGGATGGACAACGGCTCTTTTCGGTGTGGGTGCGCAGCGCCCGGGTGGTGAACCTGAGGAGGCCATGCGTCTGTCCCGCCGGCGGACGTCGCCGGCCAGCCGTACTGCGCTCGTGCGGCGATCATGCGGAACAAGCAGCCATCCTCGCGATCGAGCTGCACCGCATGCGCGAGGAGGAGGAGGCCTTCTGGGAGGTCCTCCGTGGAGCACCCTGCTGCGGCTCGATCGAAGGATGCCCGCTGGCGACCGACGCCCACGCCTGCCGACCGGCACGTGCTGCCTAACAGCATCGAAAGAAATTGGAGGCTGACGAGAATGACGAGTCTTAGTGACCGGTTCAACCGGGAAGGGATCATAGAGGCGCTGCTTCGGCAGCGGCTAATTCGTAGCGATCGCGAACTGGCCGAGAAGTTCGCGGACGCCGGACGTACCACCGAGCTGGCGCCAGGTGACCTGCTTGTCGAGCAAGGTGGATGGGATAATGACCTCCACTTCATCCTCGCCGGCGAGTTCGAAGTGCTGATCCACGGTCAGCAAAAGCAGACTCGGGTGGCGGGCGAATCTGTCGGGGAGCTGGCCGGCCTCAATCGGGCGCGACCCCGCACCGCGACGCTGAAGGCCGCCTCGCCGAGCTATGTGCTGACTGTCGCCCTGGAGGATGTTGAGCAGATCGTGGGTGACGATGCTGAATTCTGGAAGGCGACAGCGGATGCAGTGGCGGATCAGCTCGATCACCGGAACCAGGAGATCGGCGCGGCCAATGAGCACCCGCGGATCTTCGTCATCTCGTCGAAGGAGGGGCTGGGCGTGGCACAGGAGGTGCGTCAGAATCTCGATGGTGACGAAATCTCGGTCTACCTCTGGGACCAAGGCACGTTCGGCGTCTCCGATTATCCGATCAGCTCGCTCGAGGACGCGATCGAACGTGCCGACTTCACCATCGCCGTGGCGCGGGCCGACGACTTGCTCGTGTTTCGAGGCGAGGAGCACAAAGTTCCGCGGGACAATGTGCACTTCGAATACGGGATCTCTGTGGGCCGCCTCGGTCGGGAGCGCTCGTTCCTCCTGGTCGACGCGGATCCGCGAGTGAAGCTCCCTTCCGACCTCGCCGGCCTGACCACGCTGCGCTACAGGGGAACTGATCTGGACGCGATGGAGCGCTCCGTCGCGAAGGCGTGCGATCAAGCGCGCAAGCGGATCGAGTTCATTGGTGTGCGGCGCGATCGCAGGGCCTGCTGAGTAGGCCTCGTTCCGAACTGCCTGCCCAAGAGAAGACGACCGCTTAATCAAGCCGGACTGCGCTACGCCGAGCGGCTGGGCAGCAGTCATGCGTCAGGCTCTTTTGCTGAGTTGCGCGGCGGTTCTGACGAAGCGGAGCAACTGCCTATCGAAGCGAAACCACGACCAATAAGAAACGGCAATTAAACGGTTTTGCGAGCGAGTGAAGCCGACCTATAACTACTGCGCGCAGGTGGTCAGCGCAGGGGGAATTGCAATGAACGAGAGGGGGACCAAGGCTACGCTGCTCGCGCACGCGCGCACGACCGCTCGCTCGCTCGCCAAGCGGGCGACCACGCCGCAAGCCCGCGCCGACATCTGCCTTGACCTGCTCGCCGACATTGGCGAGCCCAGCCTGGACGTGTTCCGCCGCGCGCTGCGGGCACTCCCACTCGACGAGCGCCACTACTGGGTCGGCACTCTCTACACCCTGCTGCTGCCGACCAAGGTCCGCCGATCGCAGGCCACCTACTTCACGCCTCCGACCGTCGCCGACGCGGTGGTGGACCTCGCGATAGAAGCCGGGTTCGACATAGAGGCGGACAGCGTGCTCGATCCGGCGGCAGGCGGCGCGGCTTTCCTGTCGACGTTGGCCGGCCGCATGGCCACCGCCGGGCTTGACCCGAATGAGGTGGGATACCGCCTCAACGGCATCGAGATCGACACGGGCCTCGCCAAGCTGTCCGGGTGCCTGATCGCGGAGCGCCTGGGATCACCCCTCGGCCGGGAGGTGATCATCACCGGCGATGCGCTGCGGGTCACCATCCCGGCCTCATATGGTCTCGTGGTCGCCAACCCGCCCTACGGCCGCGTCGGTCTCGACGACGTTCCCGGCAACGCTTGGCGCAAGGTCGCACACAGCGGCCACGTAAACAAATACGCGCTCTTCGCGGAACTCTGCTTCCGGCACGCGAAACCTGGCGGGATCGTCGCGCTTGTGATCCCGTCGAGCTTCCGCGCCGGACCGCTATACGACCGCATGCGCGCATTCATCCGCTCGCAGGCGGAGGTCCTCGTGGTAGGCTCCATACCCGGCCGCGAGGGCGTGTTCATCGACGTGGCGCAGGACATCAGCGTGCTGATCGCTCGAAAGGGCAAGTCGCACGACGCGACGGCGGTCGTCCGCTTCCCTGTGGTCGGCGCGATGCCGTCGGCCGGCCCGGTCACCGAGCAGACGCTACCGTCGGAGCCGGGTGACGCTTGGCCCCTGCCCGCCATCGATCCGACCCTGGTCGGGGGCTCAACGCTGGCCGACTACGGCGTGACGGCGCGCGCCGGATACTTCGTGTGGAACCGGGAGAAAGGCCGGCTCGTCGCCAAGCTCGGCCGGCGCCAGCGCGGATACCCGCTCATCTGGGCGAAGAACGTGCGGCCCGGCACCACGTGCGTGCCGCTCGGTAAGAAGAACGCGGGCACCGACTTCGTCACCTTTAACGAGGACAGCGCCGCCATCGTCACCAGCGCCGCCGCAGTCATGCAGCGCACGACTAACGACAAGCAGCCCCGGCGGCTGGTCGCGGCGATGGTCGACCCTTCGGTCAAGTCGAAGTGGGGCGGCTTCGTCAGCGAGAACCACACCATCGTGCTCACCGCAGATGATCCCGAAATGCTCGACCTGGCGGTCAAGCTGCTCAACACCGCCGCGGTCGATCAACGCTACCGCCGGGTGTCCGGCACCGCCGCCGTGTCGGTGACCCTTCTGCGACAACTCGACCTTCCATCCCCGACGGCATTCGCACACGCGCTCGAGGAAGCGGACGGCGATTCCGAAGCCGCGGCCAGCGCCGCATACCGGCACGTGCCGGAAACGATCGACGCCTGATGTCCCGGGATCGGCCATTCCAGAAGCCGCCGGGCATGGGCCTCAACGATCGCGCCGAGCAGCGCCGGGCCGCACTCGACAAGCGCCAAGCCCTGCTGTCGAAGATAGCGAAGGCGAGTGCCGCGCGCGCCCAGTCGGCGAGTTCAGCACCGCCGAAGCCAGCCGTCCCCGCGCGCAAACCGCGGGACATCGAGCGATACATGGCGGCGCTCGCCGCCCAACCGTTCCACAAGCTGGGATTGAGTGAGGCGGCCGCCGTCACGCCCGCTTACCAACGTCTCGTCCGTTCGGCCGCAGAGGTCGCGTCGGACGGCTCGGTGCAGGTGGTGATGCCGTGGCCGCCGGTGCGAATATCCCCGTCTGCCATCGCCGGACTGTTGACGATCGCGGCGGTCGGCAGCGCCGACGCGGAGCGGGTAGTGTCGCAGGGCACGAGCGAGACGGTGCGACGCCGCTCGGACGAGGTCCGCGCGGTCGTCTTCCCCTATGCGCGCAGCACCCATGCCCAGGCCCGACAGGTGCAGGTGGACCGGCATGAGCTCGGCGTGGTCAACTTCGAGCACGTCAAGCGTTACATGAACGGCGGCGGCGATGCAGCGAAGGACTTCCACCAAGTCCTCGGCCGCGTGCGCAACCTGACCGGGCGTGCGTCCGACGGTCGCAACTATGCCGAGTTCGAGCACCCCATCCTTGATGAGATCATCCCCCACGCGACGCCGCGCGGCGAACGGGCGGCAAACAGCACCCTCCTGTGGCGGACGCGCTCGAAGACAGACATCGGCAAGCAGAGCCGCTCGAACGAGGCAGACGACCCCGACAAGGCGGACTTCTTCCTCTACACGCTGCGCGCCGGCGAGCGGATCGGCGTGGACCTTCGCGCAATCAAGCGTAGCCCCGACCTCCTGATCCTCGACCTGACGCGGACCGCCCGCAGCAGGCTTGGATGGAACTGGGTCGAGAAGGCCGCCGAGATGGTGGCCTGCTTGCGTGACGTCCATCCCTCCACCGGCATCATGGCCATCGCCGATGACCCGTGGACCTACAGGACAGCGCGGTTCGACATCCTCGGCACGCGCCGACCTGGGAAGAACGGCAAGCAGGTCCCGGCGCCAGGGCACGTGGCCTATTCCCAGGCCTCGGACATCGTTCAGCCGATCTCAACAGAACCGGCGGCGTTCGAGGGCGGCGGCCGCATCGAGGTCGACGGGTTCTTCGGCGACACGGCGCAGGGGATCGAGGCGATCCGCCACCTTGCGAACAGCCTTTTGGACAGGGGCGATCCGAAGGGGGCCGATACGGCGCGGAACCTCATGGCGACCATCCGCCGCACGGCTTCGTTGCCCGGATCCCTCGCGGAGCTGGGCCGCTTCATGGAACGGGAGACCTCCACTGCGGCGGCCAACGACCTGATGTCGGTCTACCGGGCTGGCGCCGACCTCGCCACGCTCACCGATCCCCGGAGTCTGGCAAGCCAGCTGGACGCCGACGATGGCGCGCTCGGGAGGGCGCGGGAAATCATGCGGACCTTCGACGCGGCGACCCCTATGACGACGCTGCTCGAGGCGGCCTTGAAGCCGGCGGCGCGGTCGAGCTCGAAATCGGTGGTCGTCTTCCGGTCGGACCTAGTCGCAGAGTTCGCTGCGGACCGCCTGCGCGCTGTAGAGCCGAAGCTCGCGGCGCGCATCGACTCCGAGTTCGTCCGGTTCGGGGGAGAGCGTGTGCTCAGGGCGGTCGCCGCCCTGCCGCCCGGCGCCCGGAACCAGTTCAAACGCGTGGTCATCGTCGCGCCGACGCGGACCGTCATCCTGACCATGCTCAGCCAGCCATGGCTGCCCGAGCAGGTGACCGTGCTGGCCGACGCCGATACGTTGGCGTTCGCCGCCCGAGATGCCGAGCGGCTCGCGGACGAGATTGGGATCGCGCCGCTGGCCGTCCGACTCCGCAGCTTCGCGGCGAAGGCGAACGCAAGGGTCGAAGAGATCGGCCGTCACGTCGTCCGCTTCGAGATGCCAACCGACGATATCGAGTTCCCGAACGGCACCGTGGTCGACCTCAGCGGGGGCGGTCGCGGGGAGCGCAACCTCGTCGAGATCGAACTCAAGAACAAGCAGCGCATCATCGCGCGTCGAGGCACCGAGATAGTGCTACGCGATGACGGCGCCGCCACCACTTCGTTCGTCGAGCGTCCCGCCTCGGCCGTGAAACCCGGCGACGAGGTCTGCGTGATCGGCCACAGCTTCGTCGAGCGGGCGCGCACGCTGGTGAACATCCAGGCCACCGCTTCCGAGGAGATCCGCGACTATCACGAGCTGGTGGCCGAACGGTTCGCCGCGATCCCGGAGCCGTCGATCCAGGCGAAGCTGCGGACGCTCGTCGCGCGGATGGGCGACCAGTCGGTCACAACCGAGAGGGCGCGCTACTGGATCGACCTGGCCGACGAGCTAGAAAAACCTCTGCACGACGTGGTCGCACACGCGCCGAGCGATCGCGAGACGTTCATGCGCTTCACCGGGGCCCTCGGCATCGGCGACCGAATGGCGAGCAACTTCTGGCGGTGGGCAGTGGTCGCGCAGCGGTCGCACCGGCTGCGCTACGGCAATGTCTTCCACGACGCGTTCCGGGGCATCCTCACGGATCCGCACGCGGCGATGGCGAGCAACCGTGACCGCACCGATCAGATACGATTGCTTCGGTCGATGGCCGAGGAGCACGTGGCCGTCGTCGACAATGTCCGGAGCTTCAGGGGATGATGAAGGATAAGTCGAACAGCGAGCTTTCTAAGATCGACGTCGAGCTGAAGGAGGCCGTCTGCGACGCACTGGTGAACGCGCTGGTCGGACGCGTCGCCGGCGGCGACGATCGCGGACGCCAGCTGCTCGGCAGTTCGCCGAGGCGAGGCATCTTCGCGGGGCAGCTCCTGCCGCGGTTCGACACTTCGGGCCAGGCAGACGAGACGACGGACATCCGGGTCGCGGCCATCGGCGTCGACGTGATCGCGAACGCCGGATCCGGCGCGACGATGCGCGTCACGCCGCGCTTCTCGGTATACGTCAGGGTCATCCCGGCATGGACTGACCTGATGGCCGGCGGCGGCGAGCTCGACTTCGACTTCCGGCTGCGGGCGAACATACAGCAGCAGATCGACGACGCGATCCGGACCGAGCGCATGCCCGCGCTCCAGGCCGCCGGCGTGGACAAGCCCGACTGGAAGGGCATGGATGAGGCCAAGCGATCAAAGGTGCGGGCGATCCGTGCGCAGATCCTGGCCGATGTCCGGCAGAAGGCCTATGCCGCACACGGCATCAAGCTGCTGACAGAGGACTTCGACACGGACGAGGCCCCGCAGCCGTCGGTGGACGTCGCCGACACCGACGTGAACACCCCCGAGGACGCGAAGCCGGCGCTTCCGCCGATCCCTAGGCTCGTCCGCGACCGCCGCGAACTGCCGCTCGGGCTCGTTGATCCCGCGCCCATACCTGGAAAGTGGACGCGCCTCGACCTGGATCTGCCGGCACTGGAGTTCGAGTGCGACGCGTCGGATACGCAACTGGCCTCGACCATCGAGGCCTACAACCGGTCGCTCGGCGACGCGGTCGCCGCCCAGCTGGAGGCGTGGGTGACCGGACCGGGGGCGACTATCGCCTGGCGCGACGTCTCCGTTCAGCCGGGGGAGACGCTAAGCGAGGAGAAGTGGCGGGCTGCGGTCACGGCGCTGGCGGCACGTCCGGTCGATCGCAACCGCCTCGTCCCGGACCTGTCCCGCGTCGTCGTGAAGGTCGAGCGTCAGACCGACTTCCTGGACGCAAGCGCAATCTCGATGCGCATCATGCTCGACAACCAGTCGCCCGAGCCGACCCCATCCGACGCGCGTGGCCGCTGCAACACGGTGTTCAACGCCGGCCTTGTGATCGAGATGCCGACCGGCGCCCACCGTCAGCTGCGGCTGGACCGTGTGGAGCCGTCCTATCGTTTCCGCGAGCACCTGGAATATCCCGCCATCGGCCTCAACTGCGGTGTCGAGGCGCACATCGAAGGGAGCAACCTGCGGCTGCGCACGACGTGCGCGCCGCGCTTCGCCCAGCCGAGGATCGTCGCGCGCAACCTCGACCTCCCCTTCCAGTTCGCCGTCCTCAAGGATCCATCGTTCGACGCCTCCAGGCTGCTTGAGCTGCCGCGACAGTATTTGGCCTGGATCGAACGTCAGGAGGAACGGCTGACGGGCACCGTCACCGCTGGTCTTGAGCCGGCGGATGCCGCGATCGAGACGGCCCGGCTGCAGAAGGACATCGCGGCCCAGCGGGCGGAGGCGCGATACATACAGCGCGGTGTCGAGCTGCTGATCGCATCGAAGAAGGCCGCCGACGCACTCGCCGCCGGTGAAGGCGGGGACCGGTGGGGGCTCGCGCGACGGGCGGCGCCGTGGCGGGCATGGACTATGACCAACGAGGCTTTCGCGATGCGCGACGCGTTCGACCCGAGCCGCGGATGGCGCCTCTTCCAGATGGCGTTCGTGCTGGCCCACGTGCCCGTCTTCGCTTCGCGGATGGTTGAATGGCGCGAGGCGCACGATCCACTGCTCGACGAAGACGGCGTCAGCCTGCTCTACTTCCCCACCGGCGGCGGAAAGTCGGAGGCGTTCTACGGGACGCTCCTGTTCGCGATGTTCCTCGATCGCCTCCGTGGCAAGGACCGCGGGATCACCGCTATGATCCGCTACCCGCTCCGGCTCCTCACGCTCCAGCAGGCGCAGCGCTTGCTGAAGCTGGTCGTTAGGGCGGAGCTCGTGCGCAAGCGGCACGGTGTCGGCGCCTGGCCGTTCGAAATGGGCTTCTGGGTCGGCAGCCAGAACACACCCAACCACTACGGCGCGTTCAAGTCGGATATCCCGCTGACTAGCGATGACGACCACCCCGACGACAGCGCGCTCGACGGCGAGACCGGCGACGACCAGGAACGCGACCGCGGCCGGCGCTACGTCGACGCGCGCGAGGCGTTCGACAAGATCCCGGAATGCCCGGTCTGCGGGGAGACCACCGGTCTCAGGCGTGACGAATCCGACGGTCAGTTCGGCAAGCGCGCAGCAATCCTCTGCTTCAACGACGCCTGCGAATGGAACAAAGCGCACGGTGGCCGCCATCCGCTGCCTTTCCTGCTCACCGACGACGCTGTCTACGCGCGAGCCCCGTCGATCGTGCTCGGCACCGTCGACAAGCTCGCAATGCTCGGACAGAACACCAGCACCATCAGCAAGGTGCTGGGGATGTTCGGCCTGGCCCGGCGCATCGACCACCGCGGCAACCTCGACAATCCGCGCAGCGAGGCCGACCTCAAGCGAGATCCCGCCGCCGACCGCTGCTCCAACGTCTACCCCGCGTACGAGACGGGACGGCATGTCTTCCACGATCCCTTTCCGTCTCTGATAATCCAGGACGAGGCGCATCTCCTCGAGGAGAGCCTCGGCACCTTCAGCGGCCTCTTCGACACCCTGCTCGACACGACGCTCGAGGACATCGCCGACATGGCCGGAGACACGCTCTCCGTGGCCAGGCGCTGGACCGGCGATGGCTGGGGGGCGGCCCGCATGCCGAAGATCATCGCCGCGACCGCCACGATCTCGGCCCCCGAGCGCCAACTGGAGACGCTCTACCAGCGCATTCCGCTGCGCTTCCCCTATCCGGGCCCCGACCTCTACCACTCTTTCTTCGCGGCTCCCGCAGATCCGCCCGCTGAAAACGGCGACCGCGTTGCCCTCGGCGCTTCGCTGCCGTTCGCGCAGGCACCGGAGGCGACCGCGCCGTGGATGCGTCTCTACGTCTCGCTTATGACGAACGATGCGACGCATACCGTGACCACCGTCGGCGTGCTCGCCGCCTTCCACGGCATCGTCACGTCACTTTGGGACGGAATGCTAGACGAGGCGAAGCGTCCGCAGACGATCGCGACAATCCGCGCGGCTGTCTCGCCGGGGCGCGCCGGCGACTGGCACCGCGCAGCCATCGACCGTGCCGTTGGTCTGGGGCGCGAGGCCGACATCATGGCGCTGATCGACCTGCACCGGATCGCCCTCGCATACGTGACCAACAAGAAGGGCGGCGACCAGGTGATCGACGCGCTCAGCGCGGCGGTCGAGCAGGAGCACCGGCGAATCGGCCGCGCCCACGCCGCTTTCGACAGCCGGCTGATCTCAGGCGGGATCGACATGAAGGAGATTCAGGCGGTGATGGAGGCCGCCGACCGGTCTTTCGCGGGTGCCGAATATCCCGACGTGGCCGACACGGTCCGCAACATCGTGGCAACCTCGGCGATCAGCCACGGCGTGGACGTCGACCGGTTCAACAGCATGTTTTTCGCCGGTCTGCCGTCCGACATCGCGGAATACATCCAGGCATCCAGCCGCGTCGGCCGCACGCACGTCGGCTTCGTCATGCTGCTCCCCACTCCACAGAGCAGGCGTGATCGCTACGTGGTCGAGACCCACGACATCTTCCACCGCTTCCTCGAGCGCATGATCGCGCCACCAGCGGTGGAGCGCTGGGCCGAGAATGCGATCAAGCGGACTATGGCGTCCTATGTCCAGGCGTGGGCCATGCTGCGCGAGGCGCGCGACTTCATCGCCAAGGACGACGCCCGTAAGTTCGAGGTCCCGCACATGGACCAAGTCAGCCGCCTCGCGGCGCTGGAAAAGCGCGACCACCTCGGCTTCACCAAGGAACTGGTCTCGTTCATGCTGCGGGCGAGCGGCTTCGCCGGCAAGGGTTCGTCGCATCTCGGGTCGCCACACTACGAGGAGTTCTACCGCGGCCTGGTCGACAACCAGGTAGAGCGGTTCGCGCGGCACATCTCGAGCCTCGCCACGATACCGAGCCTGCGCGACTATTGGACCGACGTGCCGGTCTTCAAGCCGCCGATGACGTCGTTGCGGGACGTCGACGAAGCCGGCTACATCGTCGCGGCGATGCGCGATCCGCGGGCCCGCGGCAGGTCCGCGGATGTTGACCGGCGGGACATTGCGAAGGTGATGAAGGAGATCCGGACGCAGCGCGGCAGCGCCTCGGAACTCGACGCGGACGGGGGCAGCGATGGCTGACAAGGCTGGGAAAGACTGGCGCAACACTCCGGCGCGGCGACCTTCGTCGATGGGCGCCGCGCGGACCGATCCCGATCCGCTCGAACCGCCGACGATGTCGCGCTCGCGTGTGCAGATCGCGGGCTCCTACGCGCCCGGCGTGCTGATGACGTGGGAGGGCGGCAAGGGCATCTGCCGCTCGGTCCCGCTGCCAAATGAGGCGAAGGACCTCAAGCCGACGACGATCGAACTGATCTTCGAGAACCTGAACGACGCGGTGACCAACTGGCGCGACCGGGTGATAAAGGTGCTGCCCGACGCGCTGCCCGAACTGGTCCTCGACACGCCGTTCCGCGATTCAAAGTCGGGCGAGGCGCGCGTGCAGCGGACCGATTTCCAGATGACGAGCCCCGACAAGGTCGGATACGTCCCATATCCGCTCCTCTACCGATGCGGCATCTGCGGCTCGACGCGCGAGTTCGACAGCGTCGCCGACCAGGCGAGGCAGCCGCTGCCGCGGAAGTGTAACGGCCACGAGGCCCGTTGGACGCAGGTCGACGTGGTCTACGCCCACTGGTCCGGCGACATCGAGCCGCTCAGCCCGTTCAACTACAACTTCGACCCGCAGACCGACACCGCACGGCAGATCAAAATGTGCACCTGCGGATCGTCTAGTTTCAAGCTGCGGAACGCGGCCCCGGTCTTCTCTGAATGGCGATACGTCTGCGAGGGCTGCGGCGAGACCCGGGCGCTGAAAAAGGCGAACCCGGACACGCTCGAGCGCCTGCCGATTCAGCAGAACGACGGCGGCCGGCAGTTTCAGTGGATCGAGGTCAACATGCTCCCGGTATCATATCGGGCGAACTCGACCTTCTACGTCCAGCGGACCAGCTTCATCGTCTTCGAGGACAGCGCGGTCGTCGAGCTAATGACGCCGAAGCGGCGCGACGGCCTGGTAGCCAGGCTGGCGAAGATACATGAGATACCGTTCACCGAACCCTCCGAGGACGAGATCCGCAAGAGCGTCGAGGCCGACCCGACGCGCGTGGGCGAGTGGGATGAATACGAGACCTACCTGCGCATGGCGGAGAAGGCGGAGTCCTCCGGCCGGGCGGACGCCGCCAGGCGGCACCGCGACGCGGCGACCGACTTGCGCGAGACGTGGTTCGCCGACGGCATCGCCGACCGCGGCCAGCTCGGCAGCCCCGCAGTGCTGCAGGCAATCGCCGTGCGCGAGGACTGGACCCGCCGCTACGACCCGATCCGCCTCACGGTGCAGCACGACGCGTTCGTGCGAGAGCACATCGACCAGGCAATGACGCGGCACGCGGCCGTGGACGTGATGGACCCGGACGTGGCGCTGACCGACGTGGTGAACGATCCGACCCGAAAGGCGAAATACCAGCATACCGTCGGGTCGCTGCTCAGCCATCTCGGCATGGAGCGCTTGGTCCTGATCCGCGGACTGCCGATCTGCGAATTCAGCTTCGGCTACACGCGCGTTTCGGCGACGCCGATTTACCAGCGGGAGCACAACGGCCAACGCGTCGACATGCCGGTCCGGCTCAAAGCTTTCGACCAGCTACCGATCGCGGACAACAAGCGGCCGATTTACGTCACGCAGCAGCTCAACGAGGCGCTCTACTTCCGTCTGGACGAGGCGCGGGTCCTGCGCTGGCTGGAGGCCAATCAGATCGTCGACGCGCCGGGCGACCATGTCGGGCGGGCGTATCTCGAGCGCTACGCGGACTTCGGCCCATTCCTCGAGGAATTCAAGGACCGCGAGGGCCAGGGTGGCTACCCCCGCACGCTCCCCGCCTACGTCTACCTCCTGCTCCACACGCTCTCGCACCAGATGATGCATTCGCTCGCCGATACCTCCGGCGTCGACCGGGACGGGATCGGCGAGCACATATTCCCCGCCGACCTGTCGTTCGTGATCTACCGCAAGGGAATGACGCCCGACCTTGGCAACATCTCGGCGATGTGGCGCAACTACGCCGAGGCGTTCCTCAAGCGCGCGCTCGACCCAAGGACCCTGCGCTGCGGATCGGGCAGCCTCTGCGACGCGCGCGGCGGCGCCTGCCCGGCGTGCGTCATGGTGTCCGAGGTGAGCTGCCTCGCCTCTAACCTGCTGCTCTCTCGCTCGGTCCTTAAGGGGGGCAAAGGCCCTGAGTGGGAACCCCGCACCGCGCCGAACCTCGTCGGCTACTTTGATCCCAGCATCGCCTGATGCCGAGAGAGATCCTCCTCTCGCCGAAAGCTACGGCCCGCCTCGTGGTGACCATGCCGCCCGAGCCAAGCCGCCTCGCCAGCGCGCTCGCCGCGGACATAGCCAGCGAGTACGTCGCGCTCACCCGCACGACGGACGCATTCCAGCACGTCGCCGGTCTCGCGCGTGAGCGCTTCACCATCATGATCCCCTACATCGACCGGGTCGGCGCGGCTTGGGCGGCCGACCTCTTCGAGGCGGCAACCGCGAGCGAACGCATGCTGGTGCTCCGCGACGCGACGCAACTCCTCGCATGCGGCGCCGAGGGGAAGCGGCTCGAGTCAGTCGCGACGCGCATCATCGACTACGGCGGCGCCGACAGCGCGAACGAGACATTCCACGCGAAGATCGTCCTAGCCGACGGCGTCGCCGCCTATGTGGGCTCGGCGAACCTGTTGAGGCGATCGAAGTCGACCAACCTGGAGTGCGGGATGTTGGTCGAAGGTCCGGCGGTCGCGGCTGTAAAGGTCCTGCTCGACGCCGTGATTTCAATGGGCACCAGTTGACGTGCCCTCTGAGACGAAAATCTAGGACTGCGGCGATGGCCACGGCCGCCGATGATGCTCTGAAATAGGCCGGAGCATCACTTCGACGCAGCTGGGCAGCAGTCGTGCGTCAGGAACAGCGCGAGGTCGCGAACCGCGTTGGGCTCGGCCGTGTAGATGATGTTGCGCCCAGCCTTGGTGGACGAGATCAGCCCCGCGCGCGACAGGATGGCCAGATGCGCCGACATAGTGTTGGCAGGCGTGCCAAGCCGCTCGGCGAGCGAACCTGCGGAGAGGCCGTCCGGACGCGCGCGTGCGAGCTGAGCGAATACATCCAGCCGCGTCGGCTGCGCTAGCGCGCTCATCAGTTCGATAGCCTTCATTCTTTCCATACCTCCAGAATAATTGAATCGTGCCGGCGCACAAGGCGGGAGGCCGGAGCTCGAGACGGCGACGAAGAGCATCGGGTGATTCAAAACGGGACTTTCCACTTTGTTTCCATACTTCCAGAAGTATCGAACCATCTTTATCTTGTAGCCAGATCAGGTTGCAGCCGGGGTCCACGCCGTCGGGCGGCTGTGCGTCTGAACGAGGCGGCACGGAGAGACGTGAGATGAAAGCGACGAGCTCTGTGGGATCGGGCAACAAGAGACCGCCTACGATGCGGACGGCGTGCGCCGAGGATCCGCTCGATGAAGATTCGGCCGATGATGCGAAGCTCGTGACCACTCGGCGCGGTCTGATGCGGCTGGCGCTCGTCGCAGCAGAAGCCGGAGCCCGCTTTCAGCGGGAGGGCGTAGGCCTGGACCCAATGACGTGGCTGCTCGCGCCTCGACGCTTGTTCGGCGGCTCTACCGCGATTGAGGCCTGCTTGGCGCGTGAGAATTTCATGAGGGCACTGATGGTGCACGGCCTCTCGCTCGAACTCGATGCGGAGCCCAGCCAGACTGGCGCGCTGTTGTGCGGCACAGCAGGTGATATCGGCGGCGGCTTCTGGGATGGCCACTTCCCGGGTGGGGAGCCGGACGGCCAGATCTTTCGGCGTCAGCGCCTTTACAGCGCGACCATCGTGATCGCGCGCGGAGGCGAGCTCGTCCACCTCTTTCACGCTTCCGTCGCGCCCACCGCCAGCGTGGTGCGCGAGCGCATCCGGGCACGGTTCGGCGCGGCCGCGGCGGCGCAGGCGGACATCCGGGTCGGTGTTGATCTCGACTGTCCGGCGACGAGCGAAATGTTGCCCCCGGTCTTCCGGACGTTTGTGGAGCGTGGTCGCCGGATCCGCTGGTCCACGATGGTCGGCCTCGATGTGACGGTAGAGCACCGCATTCCATCCTGATGCGACCTTCCGCCTTCAGCGGTGGTCGAGCGGAAGAACGCCAAGACGGAGTATCGACATGAAGTTGACCGGAGTTGACCGCGTCGCGGAGCGCGACGCGAGCGAGGATGTGCGCGTCCTCCGCAGGCTTGAGATCAGGGAGGGTTTCACCGGAGAGGGAGTCGACGAGGGCGCGTCGGTCTGCGCGGTCGTCGACGTCGAGACCACCGGTCTCGACATGGAGAACGACGCGGTTATCCAACTCGCCATCCGGCGGTTCAGGTTCGACGCTGACGGCCTCATTACAAGTATCGGCCAGTCGCGGACTTGGCTGGAGGATCCAGGAAAACCGGTTCCCCCCGAAGTGACGTCGATGACCGGCATCAGCGACGAGGACGTCGCCGGGCACCGCTTCCCCGACGACGTGGTGATCAAGGTTTTGAGGCACGTCGACATAATCGTGGCCCACAACGCCGGATTCGATCGCAAGTGGATCGAGCGCCGCTTCCCCGCCGCCGCTGGTCTGGCCTGGGCCTGCTCGATGTCTGACGTCGATTGGCGTTCGCACGGGTTTGACGGCCGGACGCTCGGCTTCCTCGGAATGCAGTGTGGCTTCTTCTACGAGGCGCATCGTGCCGACATCGACGTCGATGCGGTCATCGGCTTGCTCGCGCACCGTTTCCACGACGGCCGATCCGCCATGTCGGTACTGATGGAGAATGCGCAGACCGACACTTGGATCGTGCGCGCGGAAGGGGCGGCGTATGGGGTCAAGGAGCGACTGCGCGCTCGCGGCTACCGCTGGGATCCCGAGCGCCGCGTTTGGGCTAAAGAAATCCGCGATCAGGACCGGCTGAGCGAGGAGTTCTGGCTCGCCGCCAACATATACTCGGCAGAGGCGCGGCCTCGGTGCATGGGGCCGACCATCGAGCGCGTGCCCCGCTGGGAACGATACGCCTGAAGTCCGCCGCGGCTTCGGTCCGACAGCAGCTGCTGGCTGACATTACAACGAACCACAGGAGCATCCCATGGCGAAGAAGACATCTTTGTCGCGACCCGAGAAGACTCCCGCAAAGGCGGGCACGCAGCTGGTTCCTGCACCCGCCGCGCCCGCCCATTCCTTGGCGCCCCTGACGGATGTCGGCATCGGGTCCGTCGTCAGCGAAAAGGGGGTGACGATGGTCATTGGCCAGCCCTACCCGATAGGGGATCGCTCGGTCCTCGCTGACGCCGTCTACTATGTCGGTGGCAGGATCGATGGCCGTGGTGGCCGCCTTGGTGGCGCGGACAAGATAGCGTGGCGCGACCCGGCGTCCGGCTATGAATGCATAATCATGCGCGACACGCGCGGTGGTTACCTCAGCGGCTATGTCGGGGTGCCGGTCGAGCATCCGCTATACGGTTTCGACCACGACGCGATCCCGCCGGAACTCGAACTAGAGGTTCATGGCGGCCTGTCCTATTCGGCGGTGTGCGACGAAGGACCGAGTCCGGAACGCCGCCGACTGGCTGACGAGGCGCGCACCATCTGCCACGTGCCAGCCCGGCCCCCCCGCTACGCATCCATCGAGCATGCAACCGACTATCGAGCCGCGCATGACGGAGCTTGGTGGTTCGGCTTCGACTGCAACCAGGTCTACGACATCGTTCCCTGGGAGCGGGAGGACCGCTCAAGGTTCCTCGGTCAGGAGACCGGGGCAACGTTTAAGGACGAGGCGTATGTGTACGACCAAGTCATCGACCTCGCCGCTCAGCTGAAGGCTATCGCCGACGGTAAGCCGAAGCCCGCGCGCACCGGGACGCCGCCGCCACCACTCGGGCTCGATCCTAAGAAGGGAGGATGAGGGTGGTCAGGTCGACGGATCGCGCCACTGGCCTGCCATGGGGATGGTGGCTGAGGGTCAATGGGACGAAAATCGAGGATGCTGAGGGCCGGGAATGGCGCAGCGTCCGGGAGGCGTTCTGGCAGGGGGAACTCGGCTTTCCGGCCACGCATATTTTGCCCGAGCAGCTTGAGCTGCTTCTCCGAGTGCTCACCGCCATCGATGCCCATTGGGTAGGTGCTGAAGAGCGTAAGCACGACCTCTTCGGCGGCGATATGCTCTTCTGGCGCTTCTATCAGTGCTGGCTGTCGTCGATTGGCCTGCTCGAGGCAGGGCCGCGGATCGATCCGCTCTCGGCGGGGCTGTCGAATGAGGGCCGCTCCGTCATGCTGATGCTCCAGGCTACGCGCGAGCCCGAGTGGGTGCAGCTGCCGTTCGCCTCGGTCGTTGAGCATATTCGCGATGGGGATCGCACCTGCGCCGATGATGAGCGTGAACGCGCGCTTCGGACGTTCGAACGCAGCGTCACCCGGCTGCCGCACATCTTCGCGCGCGAAGGCGTGCACGGCCGTCACCTCGTCACCCTTACAGGCTTGGACACGGTCGGCCGCATGCCGATGCGCAAGGTGGTCTGGAGCCAGAGCTTTCCAGACGCAAAGGTGCGGGACGACTTCTTCGCGTGGGCGGCCGAGCGCGTCCATCGCTGGGAGGATTGGGGCACGCTCGCCTACAACAAGGGAGCCGACGCTCTGACGCAACACCTGCTCGGCCTGATGGCTGCTCGGCTTGCCCCGGCACAGCCATATGAGTCGACTTCAGCATCGCAGTCGAGCGCCCGGTGATAACCAAAGGCTTCGGCGAACCGGACCTTAACTCCTGACCGACGATGGATGCAGCGCGTGCGATCCGCGCGCGATCCGCCCAACTCAAAGGTTCTCATCATGGCGAAGAGGAAGCGCACCCAGACCCTGGCGATCATGGAGAACCGGCAGCGGCAGGGGCGCGGCCGTGGGGACGGGCCCGACTACAAGCCCTGGCTCTACGTCCATGACGTCGCCTCGCGCGGGCGTTCAAGCCGCATCGCTTCGGGCGGTCGCGTCGTGCACACGCTATCCGATTGGGAGACGGCGGCTTTCCGCGATTTCCAGTGGGATCCGACAGTAGTCGAAGTGAAGGAGCAGTTCCCGCTGGTGCTGGAGGACACGCTTCGGATCGCGGCCGAGATGAAGGTGCGCCATCCCTCGGACGGCCGCCCACGCGAGCCCATAGTGATGACCAGCGACTTCTTGGTGACGAGGATGGTCAATGGCAGGCTTGAGCACACCGCCTATGCCGTGAAGGAGAACGGCGCGCTCGACCTCTCGCTCGCGCGGACCCGAGGCCAGATGGTCTCGATCCGCCGCACGCGCCAGAAGCTCGAAATCGAGCGGCGATACTGGCTCGAGCGCGAGGTCCGGTGGGATTGGCTGACCGAGGATCACCTCTCCAAGGTCCGCAAGGCCAATATTGAATGGGTACTGGGCGTGAAGCCTGATCCTGAGCGACCAGCTGGCTATTGGGAGCGGGCGATGGGCGCCGTTCACGAGGCGATCGCGAACGGCGGTTCGCTGACCATGGATCAGCTGGCACGGGAACTGGACGTCGCGGGGACGCTTCCTCGCCGCGACTTCCCAAGCGCGGTGCGTTTGCTTTGCGCCAAGCGCGCAATGGCATTCGACATGGACCGGGCATTCGCGCTGTCGCGGCCGGTGTCCGACTTCGCGGTCTGCGTCGAAGCTCAAGCCGAAGCGGAGGCTGCGTGATGCTGATCCAGCGTGACGTGATTCGTTACGGGGAGGATCCGGCGACCGCCGCCGATTATCGGGTCGTCTGGGCTCATGGCGGCGAGGTCGTGCTGTTCGACCTCAAGGCGCCGGACACACGGCTGATCCGCCGATCCCGAGACGAGGTAGTTGGCGAGCTGAACGACGGCACGGCGTGCATCGTCACAGAGCACGCCTACGATCACCACCCAAATCCGGCACGGCTGACGGAGGCGCAGAAGGCTCGCCGCGACAAGCTGATGGGTCTCATAGGCCCGATGCTCGACCGAGCGCCGGACGTCTTTGACGATCGGGTGAGGGGACACCTCATCGCCGAAGTCGAGCGGCGGCAGCTCGCCTGCACCGATAAGGATGAGAAGAAGCGCCTCGCCTCTGCGAAGACGCTGCACCAGGCGTTCGACCGATTCTGGCGCCGCGGGATGTCGGTAAACGCGCTGACGCCTTCGTTCGAGAAGTGCGGTCGTGGCCCGCGCACCCCCGGAGAGACGAAGCTGGGCGCCCCCGTTACCGAGGGCATGCTGCCTGGCGTGAACGTCACCGACGCCGTGAAGCAGATCTTCGAGAAGGGACTGCAGCGCTACTACGTCTCAAAGCGCAACGCCCGTCGTAAGGTCAGCCTGAAGGCCGCCTACGACATGATGGCGGCCGACTTCTTCATCGACAGGGCCGTAGATCCGGTCACGGGGAAGGAGACCTACCCCGCCAAGCCAGAATGGCAAGCGACGGGCTATCCCACCTTCCGCCAATTCCGGTTCTGGTATGACAAGCGCGACGACCTGCTAGGCATCCGCCGAAAGCGAGAGGGCGCTTCGCGCTACGACAAGGACCTTCGTGGCATAGTCGGCACGGCCGTTGCCGGATTGATGGGGGCAGGTAGCCGCTTCGAGATAGACTCGACTCCGCTGGATATCGGTTGCGTCTCGGAGATCGACCGGACAGTGCCGGTCGGCAGGCCGACCTTCTATCAGGTCACCGACGTTCTCACGAAGATGATCTGCGGCATCTATGTCGGATTCGAGAACGCCTCGTGGATGGCGGCAGGGCTGGCGGTTCGGAACGTCGTCGAGGACAAGGTGGCGTTCTGCGAACGATACGGGGTCTCGATCACATCGGACGAGTGGCCGTGCGAGGGCGTCGTGCCCGCACGCTTCATGGCTGACCGCGGCGAGTGGGAGGGCTATGACGCGAGCGCCTTCGTATCGAAATCAACCGTCACGGTAGAGCTCGCGGCGCCGTATCGTGGCGACCAGAAAGGGTCGACCGAGAAGAAGTTCGACCAGTTCCATCGCCTCCTCCGAACGCAACTCGACGGAATGATCGAGAAGAAGGTCCAGGAGCGGGGGGATCGCGATTACCGAAGGGACGCGGTCTTGAACCTGCGCGAGGTGACCGCATGCGTGATCGAGGTCGCGATCTTCCTCAACAACAGCAACAAGCTCGTCGACTACCCCCGTACGCGCGAGATGATCGCTGATCGGGTGAGGGCGGTGCCGGTGGAGCTGTGGCGCTGGTGCCGCGAGCGGGGCATGGACGAGCTTTCGCGGGCGTCCGTGTCGCAGATCGAGCTGGCGATGCTTCCCGTCGCGAAGGCAACCGTCACGCCGGAGGGTTACCGATTCCGCAAGCTCCTCTACAAGCCGGCTGACCGGGAGCAGTGGTCTGTGTTCGATCGAGCGCTCCAGAACGGCGTCACGCAGGTTGACGTGTCCTACGACCCCCTCTGGACGACGAACATCTGGCTGCATGCGTCGAGGATCGACGGTCCGCCGGTCGTCCTGGAACTCACCGACCGGTCGATCGCCTTCGCCGGCATCTCCTTCCAGGAGCAAGACGCCCTTCGGAAAGACGACAATGTCGACACCGCGCGGCGCAGGCCGGAGTACCACGGTGGTCTTGCCCGCGCCATTGACGCTATGCGGAAGACCAACCAGGCGGCGAACGAGGACCGGCCCGCGCCCCTCAGCCCCGCGCAGCTCCAGGGGAGCAAGGCCAACCGGAAGCTGGAAGCCGAGACAGACAGGAAGCGCCGGGAGCGTGCGTCTCGCCCTGCCGCTGCGGCGGCCGCCCTCCGGCCGCTCCCCGAAGCCCTTGAGAGTCCTGCGAAGGACACCTCGGTCTCCGATCGCAGCAATCGCCAGTCTAGGTTCCTGTCCTGAGGGAAGGGTGCTCCAAATGTCGTCTGACTACGAGAACAACGCTTATATCGCGGCACTGCCGCCCTCGCTGACGCGGCCGGAGTGGGTCCAGCGCCTGAACTTCAAGCTGAGCCGGGACGAGGCTGAGCGCAAGCTGTCACATCAGGAGCGCTATCTGTGTGCGCTCCGCGTCCTCCGGTTCTTCCGCGCCGGTGCGCGGCAGGCGGACTTCGCCCGCGGCTTCGACGCCGTGCTGCGGGAGGGCTATCGCGGGCGCGACGACAGCACCGGCGCCCACGAGGTGCGCATGCACGCGATTGCGTCCGCTCGCGAGACCGGCAACTTGCAGGCGGCGGGCGCGCCCATCGTCATTAGAAACGCAAGCAGCTCGGCGCTAATCGGCGTCCCGGGCATGGGCAAGACGGCGACTCTCGAGCGCGTGCTCGCCCGATATCCGCAGGTGGTTCGCCATAACGACGGGCAGGTCCAGGTGGTGTGGTTGAAGCTCGAGTGCCCGCCACTCGGCTCGATCCGGCAGACCTGCAAAGCCTTTCTCAAGATGGTCGACGCTGTGCTCGGGCAGACAACCTACCAGACGCTCTGGGGTGGCAAGCACGTCTCGGACGACGACTTGATGGACGCGATGGTCGCCGTCGCGAACATTCACTCGCTCGGGTGCTTGGTGATCGACGAGATCCAGCACCTCGGGAAAGCAGGCGACGAGCAGCACGTCCTTATGACTTTCCTCACTACACTCATCAATAGGATCGGCGTGCCCGTGCTCTTCGTTGGCACAATGTCCGCCTTCGAGCGCTTTTCGAAAACGGGAAGAATGGGCCGGCGTGCGATCGGGCCCGCGTCGGCCGTTTGGCACCAGTATCAGCCCCGCGACGATCAGTGGCAGACGTTTGTGCGCGAGCTGTGGGAGTATCAGTGGACGGCTGAATACACGCCGCCCGCCCCCGAGCTGCTCGACGCGCTCTACGCGCGCAGCCAAGGCGTGGTCGACATCGTGACTAAGCTCTGGTTCGCAGTGCAGGCGACCGCCATTGACGACAATGAGGCGAGCGGAGGCGAGGTGCCCGAGCTGATCACCGTTAAGCTCATCAATGACGTGGCGGACGTGCACCTGGCGCCAATGGAGCGGCTGCTGAAGGGCATTCGCGAGAACGACCTCAAGGTCATCGCGGAGTATGATGACGTGCGCCCGCGCAACGAGGTTTTTTGGACATCTCTGAAGGATCGCGATGGCCCCGTGCTGAACCGGCACATGAAGACGGAGGAGGCGGATGACGAGTCGAAGCTCGGGCCCGCCTATATCGGTCAGTCTTCCGCCGTTGTGCGGGACAACCTGGAATGGCGCGAGTTCGACGAGAAGAAAATCGCGGAGGTGATGCGCCGCACCTCCGCGATCGTGGGGCCGCCCGACAGCCGCAACATTGGCCAATATTTTGCCAGGATCGAAGAGGTGATCGCTGAGGTAGAGGCGGAGGGGGCGAAGCCCGTCCGCGCAGTTCGACCATCAAAGGCTGCGGTCGAGGCCACCATGGTGGAGGGCGACCTGCGCCGGGAGGATCGCGACGGCCTGCCTTCGGCCGCTTGAGTTAGACGTGGCGGTTCTCGTGCCGGCCTTGAGGGAGGAGGAAATCCTCTATAGCGCCCTTGCACGAGGGCGCCGCTACCTGCACGCGGGCCAGGTGGGCCCCTTCATGCGCGAGGTGTTTGGCCGTCGCTGGGCGATTGCGACGGTGGACCTGCCAGGCGATTTGGACGAACTGGCCCGCGATTTGCCCAGATCGGAACGCTGTCGACTCGTCGACGCCTGGATCGACCAGGCAACACTGCTCCCGTTCCACACCGCCTTCATGTCGTCGGACGCGAGGATCGAGGGACGTGCGGCAATGCGGGGCAACGCCATGGGCCTGTATGCAAAACTCGGCCTAGCTGCGTTCAAAGTGCGTCCGCCCGAAGGGCTACGTTTCTGTCTGACGTGCCTGGCGGACATGGAACAGTGCGGCCGGGATCCGTGGTGGCGCCGCGATCATCAGATTCCTGGCGTCTGCGTCTGCCCGGTCCATGGCACCGTTTTGCGGGTGAGCGAGGCGGTGCCCGGGCGAGACCGCCATGCCTTCGTCGCGGCGACCCGAGCGGTGTGCCGGGACGATGCCCCCGAGGCGATCGAAGGGGCCGGTGAGCGCTTGGAGTTGCTCGCCGACTTGGCGCGACGCGCGGCGGCGATGTTGTGCAATCCACCGCCTGCGCGAGGCTTCGAGGAGATCATGGCTGGTTACCGGTCGCGTATCGCCGAGGTCGGCCTTATGCGATCGCGTCGCAAGGTGGACCACGCCGCTCTTCACTCTGCCTTCCGCGAACGTTGGGGGGGTGCGACGGAGCTCATCCCCGGCTTGGCTCTTGTGGACGATCCGGAGCGGTCCTGGCTCTCAGCCCTGGTTCGCAACGGCCGTCGCGCCGCACCCACGCTGCAGCACGTCATGCTGACGACGGTGCTGGACGGCATGGTCACACCCGCAGCAGACCTTCCCTTCGGTCCCGGTCCTTGGCCCTGCAGGAATCCCGTGGCGGACCACTACGGGCGAAGGGTGATCCAATCTGTTGAGATCCGCCGCGACCGCCACACGCTCTATGGCGATTTCGCCTGCGCGTGCGGCTACCTTTATACCTGCTCACGCTCAGCGGAGGGCGTGATCGGGCAGCCGAGATATAGGCGCTTCGGGCCGCTGCTCACGCCGGCGTTAGAAGCTGCCGTGGCGCAGGGCGCCAGTCTGCGCGCTACCGCCCGTGTCCTGGGCCTCGATCCCAAGACGGTGATGCGAGAGGCAAAGATGGCGAAGGTTGAGGTGCCGTGGTCAACGACGCCTTCCGGAGCCGTGCCCGGGCCCGAGGCGCCGAAGCCCAAAGCCAAATTCAGGGGTTGCCGAAGGCGTCATGGTCGACGGCTGCGCAACTGGTTCTCGATCGATGCTCGTCTAGCGCGGACGGTCGCGAGGACGGTGTCGATGGTCGCGGCCGAGCTGCCGCCGGTCCGCATCACCTTCGCAGAGCTGGAACGTCGAATGGCACGGAAGGACTGGGTGCAAAAGCGCCGGGGTAAGCTGCCTCGGACGGTCGCCGCGATGGAGCACTCGGCGGAATCCACCGACGCGTTCAGGAGGCGGCGACTCAGTTGGTTCGTGGCGAAGGCGCTGAAGGAGGGGACCCTGAAGCCGTGCGAGGTGCTACGAGCAGCTGGCTTGCCGACGGGCTGGTTGGAGGAGGTTCGCGCGGCGATCGGCGAAGCCGAGCTCCTCGAGAGGCCTTGCAGGCTCGCTGCATGAGCACCGCCGTGACGAGCGTCCGGCGGGACGAGACCCTCTACTCGGCGTTGGCTCGTGTGGGCTGGCTGCTTGGGGGGACGCGGCGCACGGCGTTGCAGCTGGCGCTCTTTGGCGCGGACATGCCCGTTTTCGATGACATGCCCGTCGGTCTCGACCGGGTCGTGGCGTCAGGGGTGTTCGGCGACTTCGATATCGTCGACGCGGCCCGTGAATGGACGCTGTTCCCCTACTACGCGCACTACGCGTCGCCCGCGCACGCACGTGCAGTCATGAATGTCATGGCACACATTGACGATTGGCCCCATGCCGTTCTTGGAAGCTGGGCCGCTGCAGCTCCGCCGGCCGATCGGCTCCGGTTCTGCGTGTCGTGCTGCAATGCCATGGCTGCTGGCGGGGCGGGCCTGTGGTGGCGCCGTGCCCATCAGCTGCCTTCGGCACTCGTCTGTCCCGACCACCGGGAGCCGCTACGAGACTCGCTGATCGATCGTGAGGCGAGGCGACGTGGCTATGTCGTCGCGTCATACACGACTTGCCCGGCGGATGCTCCGGCCGTAGTCGAGGTTGAGGATCCCCGCGTTCTTGCTGACCTCGTCCACCTCGCGCGGCAGAGCGACGTGCTGCTCAATGGCTGGGACGAGGTTCATCCCGATGATCGGCGGGAAGGCTATCTGGAGGATCTGCACCGGCTGGGCCTCTTGAATCGGCGTGGCGAGGCAAACCTGCCTGCGCTCGCAAAGGCGATGGACGGCTACTGGGGGACAACGCTGGACCTGTGGCCGAGCCTACGCCGTGACGGTCGCTGCATGCAGCGTTGGCTCGGTGGGCTGATGCTGCGGGAGCACCGGAGCCCTCCCCTGCACCATCTGCTGCTCGAGGGCCTTTTGTATCGGTCTTGGCGGGACTGACACAATGCGCTGCGGGAGGTTTCTATTGTTCTCTTGGCCGGCTTCATTCGACCTGTCGTAGCCGCGCCGACCGGTCAGGGCGCGCGGGCCGGAGTTTTTTGTTGAAACTCAGTCGAATTTGTTAACCATGCTCTCTCTCGTGGGCGGCGGAGAACTTCTTTGTATGGCTACAGCGCTTGCCATAAGGCGGCCATGCCACGGTTGCTGAAGCTCGCGGGGCTCGCCGGCCCGGTTTTGCTCGGCCTTTTGCTCGGCGGCTGCAACCGCCGGCCCGATCAGGGGCCGGTGGTGGTGAGCGCGATCGGCGGCGCGCCCGAGCTCATCGATCCCGCGCGCCGCCCACTCGACACGCCCTCGCGGCTGCTGCGCGACGCGACCGCGCAAGGCCTGGTGCGCTTCGACGCGCAAGGCCGCGTCGCCCCGGGGCTCGCCGAGCGCTGGACCGTGCTCGATGACGGCGCAAGCTATGTCTTCCGCTTGCGCGAGGCCGAATGGCCCGATGGCAAGCGCGTGACGGCGGGCGATGTCGTCGCCGCGCTCGATCGCCAGCGCGCCGAGGGCTCGCGCAATCCGCTCGCGCCCTATCTCACCGCGATCGACGAAATCGTCGAGATGACCCCGCAGGTGATCGAGGTGCGGCTGAAGCGCCCGCGCCCCGATCTGCTCAACTTGTTCGCCCAACCCGAACTCGGCATCGCGCGCCAGCGCCCGCCGGGGGGTAGCGGCCCTTATCGCGCCAAGCCCGCGCTCGGCGGCTTCGTACTGCTCAAGCCGGTGCCCGATCCGGTGCGCGTCGCCGAGGGCGACGTGCCCAGCCCCGAGGAAAATGTGCTGCTGACGGGCGAACGCGCCGCGCGCGCGCTCGCGCGGTTTCGCGCCGGGCGATCGGATCTGGTCGCGGGCGGCAGCTTTCTCGATCTGCCGATCGCGCGCGTCGCCGGGATCGCGCCCGCCAATTTCCGGCTCGATCTGCCCGCCGGGCTGTTCGGGCTCGCGATCGTCTCGCGCGAGGGGTTTCTGTCGGAAGCCGCCAATCGCGCCGCGCTCGCCGAGGCGATCGATCGCGCCGCGCTCACCGCCGCCTTCGCCGACGACTGGGCGCCCGCCGAGCAGATTCTGCCCGATCGGCTCGATTCGGCGAACCCGCCCGCGATCCCGAGCTGGGCGGTGACCGATGCGACCGCGCGCCGTGCCGAGGCGCGCGCGCGGGTCGCCACGTGGCGCAAGGCGCATGGCGGCGCGGCGCCGGTGCTCCGCGTCGCGCTGCCGCAAGGGCCGGGGGCCAATCTGTTGTTCGGTTTCGTCGGCGCGTCGCTGCGCGCGATCGGCGTCGATCTGGTCCGCGTCCCCGCCGATGCCGAGGCCGAGCTGCGGCTGATCGACGCGGTCGCCCCTTATGACAGCGCGCGCTGGTATCTGACCACCGCCTGCCCGGTGACGAGCGACGCCGCCGCCGCGAAGCTGATCGACGCGCGCGACGCCAACGACATGTCGACGCGCGGGGTGATGCTCGCCGAGGCCGATGGGCTGATCGCCGCCGACCAATGCTATATCCCGATCGCGCGCCCGCTGCGCTGGGCGGCGGTATCGCTCCGGCTCGCGCGCTGGCAGGGGAACGCGCGCGGCTGGCACCCGTTGAACGAACTGAGACGCGACACGAGATGAGTGCCATGCCCCGCCCCGTTCATATCGACCCCAATAGTTTCGAACGCTTCGCCCGCGCGGCGAACCTCAGCCGCGATCCCGCCGCCGTCCGCGCGCGGGTGGAGGGGATGGAGCGGCTGCTCGAGCGGCTGTTCGTGATTCCGGGCATCAATCGCCCGGTGGGACTCGACGTGTTGCTCGATTTCGTGCCGGTGGCGGGCGATTTCGTCGCGACGGCGATGGGCGCGTGGATCGTGTGGGAAGCGCGCAACCTGGGCATGTCGCGCTTTCAGATCGCGCGGATGATGGGCAATGTCGGGCTCGATTTCGCGTTGGGGCTGATCCCCTTCGTGGGCGCGATCCCCGATTTCTTCTTCCGATCGAACAGCCGCAATCTGCGGATCATCAAGCGCCACCTCGACAAGCATCACCCCGCCACCGCCGTGGTGAAGGGCTGAGCGCGAGGCGGCGGCTTAGAGCGGTTTGCGAGCACGCCGGATCAATGGCTCGACGGAGAAAGCTCCTCCCCTGGAAGGGGAGGAGCGAACCGGTTCGGTCGCAAACCGCTCTAGTCGCGCGCCGCGCTCGCGGCCTCGACCGCCTCGTCGTCGAGGGGCGCCGGGCGCAGCGCGAGCGGTTCCTTGAGCGTAAACACGCGGTAGGGGAAGGGAATTTCGATCCTCGCCGCGTCGAGCGACCGTTTGATCGCGCGCAGCACCGCGTCGCGCGAGCGATGCGCCTCGACCGGCTTGGCCCCGCCCCACCAGCGCACCAGCAAATCGATCGAGCTTTCGCCGAATTCGCTCGCATATACCTCGACCGGCTTGTCGGGCGAAACCGTCTCGGCATCGCGCACCGCCGCCATGATGCGCTCGCGCGCGTCCTCGAGATCGACGTCATAGGCGACGCCCACGGTCAGTTGATGGCGGCGCAGCGGTTGCTGGGTCAGGATCTTGACCGGGTTCTTGAACAAAAAGGCGTTGGGGAGAACGACGAGCTCGTTGCTCAACTGGCGGATATGCGTGTCGCGCAGGCTGATCGCCTCGATCCGCCCCTCGAACCCCTCGCACGCGATCACATCGCCCAGCTTCATGTGCCGGCGCAGCATGATGAGCACCCCGGCGAGGAAATTCTCGAAGATATCCTTGAACGCGAACCCCACCGCGACCGAGCCGAGCCCGAGCACCGCGAGGATGTTCGCGGGCGTCACCCCGGGCAGCACGATCGACATGGCGACCAACAGCCCCAGTACCCAGATCGCGACGCCGATCAGCGTTTCGACCAGATTGACCAAGGTGCCGCGCAATTCGGTGCGTTTCAGCAACCGCTCGGCGAGCCGCCGCGCCGATTTGGCGGCGCCATAGGTGATCAGCAACACGATCATCGCGATCGCCAGCTGCGGCAAGATCCGGATCGCCGCCGCGATCATGTCGCGCAGCTGTTGGTAGAGGATATTGAGCACGTCCATCGCACCTCGCCCAACGCGCGGGGGCTCGGCCCGGGTTCCGCGCGCGCGGCGACTCGGTCCGGCGGCGGGCGAGCGGGACTCGCCGCAAAAGCGCAGACAGGGCGCGCGGCTGTGCGCTAAGCCGCTCGCATGGTTCGATTCCTGCCGGCCTCGCGCGGATGATCGTCGCGCTCGACACCGCCCCCCAGCCCGCGCCCGCGATCCCCGCCGAGATCAAGGCGATGATCGACGCGGCCATCGCCGCCCATGACGATGCCGCCGTCGACAAGATGCTCGATTACGCCGCCAAGGCGCGCCCCGATCTCGCCCCCGCGCTCGCCGCCCTGCGCGACGATCAAGCGCGCGCCCGCGCCGCCCGGGCGACGGTGCGGCGGGCCGCCGAACAAGCGCGGCTCGCCGAGGCGCCCTGGTATGCCGAATGGCACGGCCAGCTCGAATTCGGCGCGACGCTCGCGACCGGGCCGGTCAACAGCCTGGGGGTGGTGGCGAGCGCCGATCTGGAGCGCCGCGGCATCGATTGGACGCACAAACTTTATCTGCGCGGCGAGGTTCAGTCGGCCGACGGCGCGCGCACCGCCGAGCGGGTGATCGCGCTGTGGCAGCCGCGCTACACGCTGTCGCCGCGCGCTTATGCCTTCGGCCTCGCCCAGTTCGAGCGCGACCCGACGCTCGGCTATGACGAACGCTATACGGCGGGGCTCGGCGGGGGGCTGCGGCTGGTGGCGGAGGACGGCTTCAAGCTATCGGTCGAGGGCGGGCCGGCGCTGCGGCGGACGGTGACGCCGATCGACCGCGCCGTGCGCGTCGCGGCGCGCGGCAAGCTCGATCTCGATTGGGCGCTCTCGCCCCGGCTCGAATTCGGCCAGCGCGTGGCGCTGTTTTACGAAGCGGGGTCGAGCAGCGGCGTGCTCTATTCGACGCTCGACAGCAAATTGTCTGAAAAGCTCGCGCTACGCGTGTCGTTCGAATATCGCACCGAGGACGACCGGCTGCGCGGGGTGAACACCGATGGCTCGGTAAGCCGCGCGAGCTTGGTGTATAAGCTTTAGCCCCCCGTGATGGGCCCAGCCCACCTCATTACGAATTCCCCGCACCCCGTCATTCCCGCGAAGGCGGGAATCCATTCGGGCGGGCCTAGAATTATTGCAATCAAACCAACCCGTCGTCCCAGACTTGATCCGGGGCCTGGCTTCTTCTTCTTCGGCCGTCGAAAGGCAGCCTAGCCCCGGATCAAGTCCGGGGCGACGTCGATCATCATGATCTCGACCAGCTCCAGCAGACGGCCCAAGGCCCCACCCCGCTACAGCAACGCCTCGATATCGCGCTCGAGCGCCTCGGGCTTCACCTGCGGGCCATAGCGGCGCACCACCCGCCCCTCGCGATCGACCAGGAATTTGGTGAAATTCCATTTGATCGACCGGCTGCCGAGCAGCCCCGGCGCCGCCGCCTTGAGCTCTTTGTAAAGCGGATCGGCGCCGGGGCCGTTGACCTCGATCTTGCCGAACAGCGGGAAGCTGACGTCGTAATGCACCGAGCAGAAGCTGGCGATTTCCTCGGCCGATCCCGGCTCCTGCGCGCCGAACTGGTTGCAGGGGAACGCGAGCACCGCGAAGCCCTGGTCGCGATACTTGCGCCACAGCGCCTCGAGCCCGGCATATTGCGGCGTGAACCCGCATTGCGACGCGGTGTTCACGATCAGCAGCACCTGGCCCGCATAATCGGCGAGGCGCTGCAAACTGCCGTCGGCGCGGCGGACCTGGTGCGTCGCGATCATCTTCCCCCCTCGCCCCGCGCTAGCAGAAACTCCAGGTTCCGCCGCACCCCGGGCCATTCGCTGGCGATGATCGAATAGACGACGAGATCGCGCAAGCGGCCATCGGGCATGACCTGATGATTGCGCAGCACCCCGTCGCGCTTGGCGCCCAATCGCTCGATCGCCCGCTGGCTGCGCTTGTTGAACCAATCGGTGCGGATTTGGACGACGTTGCAGCCCAGCACCTCGAACGCATGGGCGAGGAGCAGCAGCTTGGCTTCGGTGTTGAGCCCGGTGCGCTGGACCGAGCGGGCGTAGAAGGTGCCACCGATTTCGACGCGCTTGTGCTGGCGGCTCATCCGCATCAGCCGCGTGCAGCCGACCACCGCGCCCGCCGGCGTTTCGACCGTGAAGGGCATCGCGCGGCCATAATCGCGCTCCTTCAGCATCGCCGCGACCGCCGCGCGCGGATCGGTAAAGGTCGCGACATTGGCGAAAAACAGCGCGGTCAGATCGCCATCGGCGGCCGCCGCGCCGAGCGCGGGGGCGTCCTCGGCGGTGAGCGGGCGCAGCGTGACGTGGCGCCCGATGAGCGTCGGCGTCTCGGCCCAGCTCACGCCAGCCGGCCCTCGTGCAGCCGCACCACCCGGTCCATCCGCTTGGCCAGCCGCTCGTTATGCGTCGCGATCAGCGCGGCGCTGCCTTGCTCGCGCACCAGCCGCAGGAACTCGCCGAGCACCACGTCCGCCGTCGCCTCATCCAAATTGCCGGTGGGCTCGTCGGCGAGCACCAGCGCCGGGCGATTGGCGAGCGCGCGCGCGACCGCGACGCGCTGTTGCTCGCCGCCCGACAATTGGCTCGGCCGGTGGCTTAGCCGGTGCCCCAGCCCCAGTGACGCGAGCAGATCGCGCGCGCGCGCCTCGGCCGCGGCCGGGGTCGCGCCGTGGATCAGCTGCGGCAGCACGACATTTTCCACCGCGCTGAAATCGGGGAGCAGATGGTGGAATTGATAGACGAAGCCGAGCTTGTCGCGCCGCACCATCGTGCGGCCGTGCGCGTCGAGACGGCTCGCCTCCTCGCCGGCGATCAGGATCGAGCCGCCAAAGCCCCCTTCGAGCAACCCCACCGCCTGGAGGAGCGTCGACTTGCCCGAGCCCGAGGGGCCGAGCAGCGCGACGATCTCGCCCGCCGCGATCGCCAGATCGACCCCGCGCAGCACCTCGATCGTCACGCCGCCCTGGGTGAAGCTGCGGGTGAGGCCCGCCAGCCGCAGCACCTCACTCATAACGCAGCACCTGTACCGGATCGGTGTTCGCCGCGCGCAGGGCCGGGTAGAGCGTCGCCAGGAAGCTCAGCACCAGCGCCATCAGCGCGATCACCAGGATTTCGATCGGATTGGGCTTGCTCGGCAGCTCGGTCAGGAAGCGGATTTGCGGGTCCCACAGATTTTGCCCGGTGAGCATCTGGATCGCCACCACCACATTCTGCCGGAAGAACAGGAAAACAAAGCCGAGCACCAGTCCGGCGAGCATCCCCAGCACGCCGATCGTCGTCCCCACGGTCATGAAGATGCGGATCAGCCCGGCGCGCGTCGCCCCCATCGTCCGCAAAATGGCGATGTCGCGCGTTTTCGCACGCACCAGCATGATCAGCGACGACAAGATGTTGAACACCGCGACGACGATGATGATCGACAACACGGTGAACATCGCCACCCGCTCGACCTCCAACGCTTCGAACAATTGCGAATTGAGCTGGCGCCAATCGGAGAGCACCGCGCGCCGGCCGATCTTTTGTGCGAGCGGCGCGAGAATCTGGCCGACGCGATCGGCATTGGTGGTGCGCAGCTCGATCAGCCCCACCGCATCGCCGAGCATCAACAGCGTCTGCGCGTCGGCGAGCGGCATCAGCACATAGGCCTTGTCATAATCATAAACCCCGACCTCGAAGATCGCGCCGACCGTGTAGCTCACGATCCGCGGCACGGTGCCGAAGGGGGTGGTTTGGCCTTGCGGGCTGATGAGCGAAATCTCGCTCCCCACTTGCGCGCCGAGCGCCTGGGCGAGCCGCGAGCCGATCGCGACGCGGTTGCTGCCCGGGGTGATGCTGGCGAGATCGCCGCTCAACACCCCGTCGCGCACCTGGGCATTGCCGGCAAGATCGGCGGGGAGCACGCCGCGCAGCAGCACCGGCTCGGCGCGGCCGTTGTAGCTGGAGAAAAGCGGCTGCTCGATCAGCGGGGTCGCCTCGGTCACGCCGGGCGTCTTGCGCGCCTCGGCGGCGATCTCGCGCCAGTCGCGCAGCTGGCCGGCATAGCCTTGGATCACCGCATGGCCGTTGAGCCCCACGATCTTGTCGAACAGCTCGGCGCGAAAGCCGTTCATCACGCTCATCACGATCACGAGCGCCGCGACGCCGAGCATCACCGCGCTCAGGCTGATGCCGGCGACCAGGAAGATGAAGCCCTCGCCCTTGCCGGGCAGCAAATAGCGGCGCGCGATCATCCGCTCATAGCGCGACAGGAACATGCAAGTCTCCGCGGGCCTCCCGCCCGCCCGACAGGGGCGTCGGCGCCGGAGGTAGAGCGCGAAGCGCGCGCTGGCAACTGGCGGCGCTCTTGTTGCCAAATCGCCACAGGGTGGCACCAATCGCGCACGCGGCGCAACTCGCACCATGACAAAGCCCGCGCGCGGGCCTAGCAACAATCGCACTGAGACACAGGCAAATGGCCGTGGTTCGGGGAGTTTTGCGCCGGCGCGAGGGACACGACGGCGACGGAACACATGGGGGCTGACGAGCGATCGTCACGCAGGCGCCCGGGTCGCGACAGCTTCCGCGACCCGGGCGTTCGCTTTTTCGCACCCTCTTGATCCTGTTTTGGCGCTTCCTAATTTTCGTGTGTCGCCACGCCTTCACGGGTGGCGGCGCGGGCCGCGCCATTGGCGGGCCATGCATGAAACACGCTCATTCGGAGGAGTTTATATGCGTATCGACCTGTCCCCCTATCGCCGCTCGGCGATCGGCTTCGATCGTTTGTTCGACATGCTCGAAGCCAGCGCCCGCCAGGCGCAATCGGAAAATTATCCGCCCTTCAACCTCGAGCGGCTGAGCGAGAATCACTATCGCATCACGCTCGCCGTCGCCGGTTTCCAGGCGAGCGAGATCGAGGTGACCGCGCAGCAGAATCTGCTGCTGGTGAAGGGCAAGAAAGACGAGGCCGCGCCCCAGGGCGCCTTCCTGCATCTGGGCATCGCCGCGCGCAGCTTCGAGCGGCGCTTCGAACTCGCCGATTTCGTGCGGGTCGAGGAAGCGCGGCTGGCCGACGGCTTGCTGGTGATCGACCTGGTGCGCGAAGTGCCCGAGGCGATGAAGCCCAAGACGATCGAGATCAAAACGGGCGCGCCCGCCCCCGCGCTGGAAGCCCAGCCGGCTTAAGTTCTGCCCGAGGAATGATCAGGGGCGTCCGGGCCAATGGGTCTGGGCGCCCTTTTTGGTTCACGCGGAGACGCGGAGGCACGGAGAAAGACTTTCGTTCGCGCAGAGGCGCAGGGAAGGAAGAGGGAGGCGCAGAGAAAGAGGTTCCGCGCCAAAGGCGCCCTCAACCAGAGCATTTAGGGCGCTTCGCGCCCTCCGCGCCTCCGCGCCTCCGCGCGAACCGAAACTAAACCAACCGGCTCTGCCGCACCGCCGCTTCGATGAAGCTCTTGAACAAGGGATGCGGTTCGAAGGGTTTCGATTTCAGCTCGGGGTGGAATTGCACGCCGACGAACCAGGGGTGATCGGGCCGCTCGACGATCTCGGGCAGCATCCCGTCGGGCGACATGCCCGAGAAGACGAGCCCGCTCTTCTCCAGCCGCTCGCGATAAGCGGTGTTCACTTCATAGCGGTGGCGGTGGCGCTCGCTGATTTCCTCGGCGCCATAGATCGAGGCGACGACGCTATTGCCGTCGAGCCGCGCGGGATAAGCGCCCAGGCGCATCGTGCCGCCCAGATCGCCGCCCTCGGCGCGCTGCTGCAGCCCGCCTTCGCTCATCCATTCGGTGATCAGACCCACCACCGGCTCGGGGGTGTCGCCGAACTCGGTCGAACTCGCCTCGGGCACGCCGGCCAGGTTCCGCATCCCCTCGATGCACGCCATCTGCATCCCGAAGCAGATGCCGAGATAGGGCACGCCGCGTTCGCGCGCGAAACGGACGCTCGCGATCTTGCCTTCGGCGCCGCGCTCGCCGAACGCGCCGGGCACCAGGATCGCGTGCATCGGCTCGAGGCTGGCGGCGATGTCGCTATCGGGGCGCTCGAACAATTCGGCGTCGATCCAGCGGATGTTCACCCGCACGCGATTGGCGATGCCGCCATGCACCAAAGCCTCGTTGAGCGACTTATAGGCATCGGGCAGGCCGACATATTTGCCGACGACGCCCACCGTCACCTCTCCTTCCGGATTGGCGAGCCGTTCGACGATTTCCTGCCAGCGCGAAAGATTGGGCTGGGGCGCGCCCGAAATCCCGAAGGCGTCGAGCACCGCCTGGTCGAGCCCTTCGGCATGATATTGCAGCGGCACCGCATAGATCGAGGGCGCGTCGAGCGCGGGGATCACCGCCGCCTTGGGCACGTTGCAGAACAAGGCGATCTTGGCGCGCTCGCTTTCGGGGAGTTGGCGCTCGGCGCGGCACACCAACACATCGGGCTGCACGCCGAGCGAGGCGAGCTCGCGCACGCTATGCTGGGTCGGCTTGGTCTTGAGCTCGCCCGCGGCGGCGATGAAGGGCACCAAAGTCACATGGATGCTCACCGATCGCCCGCGCCCCAATTCGTTGCGCAGCTGGCGGATCGCCTCGATGAACGGCAGCGACTCGATGTCGCCCACCGTGCCGCCGATCTCGCAGAGCACGAAATCGAGATCGTCGGTCTCGGCGGTGGCGAAGGCCTTGATCGCGTCGGTCACGTGCGGGATCACCTGCACCGTCGCGCCCAGATAATCGCCGCGCCGCTCGCGGGTGATGATCGTCTGATAGATGCGCCCGGTCGTGATATTATCCGATTGGCGCGAGGGCACGCCGGTGAAGCGTTCGTAATGGCCGAGATCGAGATCGGTCTCGGCGCCGTCGTCGGTCACATAGACTTCGCCATGCTGATAGGGCGACATGGTGCCCGGATCGACGTTCAGATAGGGATCGAACTTACGGATGCGCACGCGATAGCCGCGCGCCTGAAGGAGCGCGGCGAGGCTCGCCGCCATGAGACCCTTGCCGAGCGAGGAGACCACGCCGCCGGTGATGAAAATGAACCGCGCCA
>FRDC01003122.1_pt1 | contig 57093 bp, 42 predicted proteins | sample 1106171 | NCBI WGS metagenome assembly FRDC01 (sample SAMEA3930566, study PRJEB13176) | freshwater metagenome | biome: Drinking water system; feature: drinking water; material: water | place: Singapore | collected 2014-12-20 | reverse complement strand
GGACTTACCTTCGGTGACCTCGTCTTTGGAACTCGAAGTGTTAACACCGACACACTCCCCACTGAACGCATGCGTATCACTTCAGGAGGAAATGTGGGTATAAGAACGACAAATCCTGGCGCGATGCTGCAACTGGGAACGGCAGGAGCTACGCTAGGTACGATGCGAATGACGGGCAATACCTCAGGCTACCTTCAAATTCAGCCGGCGGCGGCCGCGGGGTCTTGGACAATGACTTTGCCTCCAGACGCTGGTACCAGTGGATATGTTCTTCGAACCGACGGCAACGGAGTCACATCGTGGGTCGCTCAAAGTGGTGGTGGCGGCAGCCCATCTGGAACAGCGGGTGCTGTGCAATTTACCGATGGAACAAGTTTCTCATCCAACGTTTCTAACTTCTTTTGGGACAACACAAATGCAGCACTTGGGATCGGCTCCAACAATCCCAACGGAAATTTCTCAAAGCTTTTTGTAGACACTACTGGAATGGTCAATGCTATATACGGTAGATCTTCACTTTCTTATGGCGTTAAAGGCGAAACTGCCAGCGCATTTGCTGGGGTCTTCGGTGTTTCGACCGGCACTGGGGCCGGAGTGCAAGGGGCTTCTACTTCGGGATATTCCGGTTACTTTAGACACAACGTGAACGATGGATCAAACACCCTACCCACATTGGTCGTGAGACAAGCTACATCACAAACATCTGATACGATGCAAATTCAAAACAGTGTTGGCACCGCCCTTGTAAGAGCCGATGCCTCTGGAAATTTAAGCTTAGGTTCAGCGGCCCCCGTTTCAAAGCTTTATATCGGAAGTGCCCCAACAGCCTCGGCAAACTACGGGCTTGTCAACCTCGGCAGTGATCCTTTTGATGGGTCAACAGCTGGGTATTTCGGCACTAGCTCGTCATCGAGTTCGAGCGGAACTTACCTTGCCATCAACGCAGCCAGTGGCTACGGCGGAGATTTCGCGAACTTTCAACAGGCTGGAGCATCTAGATTTCGTATCACGAGCAACGGCTCGATCACTGCAAATTTAGGTAGTGCTCAATTTAATTACGCTACGGTACTGACCTCAGCAACTATCGGCGGAGCCAACGCCAACGAAAACTTACTCGCATTAACCTACGGCAGCTCGGACACATCTGTTATAAAAAATACCTTCACTCCCGCCAACGATAGCTACGCCGGCATGAGCTTTTACAATCGAAGAACAGGCTACACAGACACTAAAGTGGCCGCGATTCGTGGTGTAATCACAGATATTACTGCTGGCGCCTACAAGGGCGCGCTCACCTTTATGACCGCCGACAACGCCGCGCCTGCCGAACGCATGCGTATCGATAGATCTGGTAACGTAGGGATTGGAACGACGTCGCCACTGGCAAAGTTGCACGTTGTTGGGTCGGTTGAAATCGACAATGGTCCGCTGTCAATTGGTGGCAGCAGTAACTCCACCAACTATCAGGCAGAATTTATCAACGACACGGGTGATCGACTCTTTGTTGGGATGGGTGGGTCAAATTCTGGGGCTCCATGGCAGAGTACTGGATTTATCCGTGTCAATGCCAATCAACCACTGTTGTTTGCGACCAACTACACTGAGCGCATGCGCATCTCGGCTGCGGGCAATGTTGGCATAGGTACCACTTCCCCCAACACTGCACTTGACATCAACGGTGCCTTCAATGCGCGGGCCATGGCGGCACCCGCCGTGTCGCCCTCGGCTCAAGGCCGCATCTACTTTGACTCCACTTCAAACAAATTCCGTGTGTCTGAACACGGAGGTTCCTATGTGGATCTCGTGGGGAGCGGCGGCATCTCGGGCCTTACTGCGGGGCGAGTGCCCTTCGCTTCGAGTGCGACAGCCATCACCGATGACTCCAATTTGTTCTGGGACAATACTAACAAAAGGCTGGGCATCGGAACTTCAAGTCCTACGGACCCCCTACATGTTCAGGGCTGGGGCTATGTTTCCGGAGGTTTCACGGCGGGTATGAGAGTTTACGCAAACAATACCTATACCGCATCCGATCCAACTTTCACGTTTTATAACGATAGCGACACCGGATTCACGCAGATTTCGAGTGCGACAAACACTGCAAGCATTGTGACGGGCGGTGTGGAGCGTATTCGGGTAAGTTCCTCCGGGAATGTCGGAATTGGAGTGGCGAGCCCGGCTGCAAGACTTGATGTCACAGACTCCAGCACTACGACCAGCGCCATCATTGTCCCCAGAGCAGGTAACTTTACAGGCACCAATGTCGACGGCATGGTTCGCTACAACACAACCTCAACCCTTTTCGAGTTCCGCCAAAACGGCTCGTGGGTGAACTACACGACCGTGTCAGACGGTCGACTCAAAACCAACATCGAACCCGTGACTAACGGCCTTGATATTATCAATCAACTCAACCCCGTCTTCTACGACTGGGATCGCAACAACCCCAAAGCCTCTAGCTTTGAGGATAAACATCAAGTCGGATTTATTGCTCAAGAAGTTGAAAAAGTCCTCCCAGAAGTTGTCAATAAAGGCGCAGATGGCTACCGATCACTTGAGTACGGCAAGATGATTGCGGTCGTCGTTGATGCTGTTAAATCGCTCTATAAGCGCATCCTTGGCATCGAAGAGCGGCAGGCCACACAAGAACGCGAGCTCGCATTTGTGAAGGCTTCGAAGGCCGATAAGATGGAAGTTAATGCCAAGCTCCTCAAGCTCGAAGCTGAAAGCGCAGCCAAAGACAAAGAGATTTCAGCACTCAAAGCTCGCCTTGAAAAAATCGAGAAAGCCCTCAATTCAAAATAAAGAGGGCTTTTCATCGTGCCTTTGTCAGCTACAACCTGCGATGCATTGTTCACCCACGATCTCAACAGGCGCAACCCAGCATGCGGGTTGATTGGACACTCGCACCACGGATACCTCGTCAAAACTCGGAGTCGAAATTTCGCCAAACGAAGCCCTGCACGCAGCGACCGCATAACGAAGGAGTCCCCTCGTCCAACGCTCGTTCTCCCGCAAATAGTGATTGGCGTGAACTCGAAAGAGGCCGATCCCACCCTGTGTCGGGGCACTTTGCAGCAACACAAAATTAAATTGCGAGGAGTCCACATTTTCTGGACGACAATCCTCGATTCGGGAGACCGACCTCAATCCAAAAGGATTTGCTCCCACCGCTTCCACGAGGGCCACATGACCGCGACTCGCAATCAAATCCCCAGCCCGCAGATCTTCGCCGCCATTGAGCGTGGCACGAGTCAAACACGATAGGCCATTGCGTTCAGGCTGAGCAAGCATCGTGGAACTCACCCCAAAAACGCTACTCGCTCGTAAAGGTCGATCGTAACGAAACCGTAGCCCTGCCCGCGCCATCGCCATCACTACAAAGCCAGAGCAGTCGGAGCCCAACACGTTGGAGCCGGTGCCGGCGTTCCTGAGCGGGTTGAGACTGCCGCCCTCGACTGGGTCATCAAGGGCAAAGGGCTTTCCGCCGTAATCATAGATAGGTGGTGTACCTCTGAGATCTAAACACATTGAGTTTTCAGGAGCCGATGTTGATCGAACGTAGTAGTGACTCGCAAGTAGCTCCTGCATGTTTCCGTAAAATCTTCGCAACCCCACACCATCAGGATGCCGGCCTCGGACTTCAATGCCTCTCAACAATGAATCACGCTCATTGACGGGATCTCGACGAAGCGAACTACAGCTCTGAAACGAAGTCCCAAACGCACGTCGAGCCGCATCAACTAGGGCCAGGTCTCCAGTCCGCGCCGGCGGACCAACTTCACCGTGAAGGCGAGTGCCCGAATCGTATTTGGCTCGTTGCGCGAGCGTTTCGAAATAACCACGGCACGCCTGGGCCTGCGGTCCCCAGGTTTCGTTCGCGATTCGCCGGAGGGTTTGAAAGCGCTCGACCAGCTTGGCAACCCTGGGATCGGTCCGATCACCGAGTTCAAGTGCGACAACAAGCCCCCTCAGCTGCTCCGAAAGATTTTTGCCAAATCTCAAACGCTCGCGCCGGCTCAGCGTTGTTCTCAAAAATCTTGCACCCTCGCGATAAATAAATTCCTCCAGCGCACTTGCGCCAGAAGGGATCACCAACTTGGAGAGCCTCGACACGCTGGAGGCATCTGATGTTGTTTGAAATTGACTGAGTCTCTGGAGCACTCGCCCGATAACCAAATCCGGATGCTCGCAGTGTTCAAAGGACTCAACTCTCGCGGTCGCGGCTATTGCCGAATCTAAAACTTCGGCGCGCGCATGATTTTCGCAACTAGTCGTCAAGACTAGGCCGTGCAAAGTGAAGCTCAAAAACGCAATCAGAGCGCGTGCACCCATGAACCCTTCCCCTTCTTAACCTAAACATTCGTTTTACATGTCGGCCCCAACGTGGGCACTCTCATCATATGGGTGAATTTTTAAACTTAAAAGCCCCGCTTGCAGTTGGAGGTCATACGCTTCGCAACCGCGTTATCATGGGCAGCATGCACACCGGCCTTGAAGAGGCGAAAAATGGTTTTGAGCGGTTAGCAGCATTTTACGAGGAGCGGGCCAAGCACCAGGTGGCCTTGATCATCACGGGAGGGATTGCCCCCAACTTTTCTGGCCGTGTCGCCCCTTTCGCGGCTCAGTTGAGCTTTCCGTGGCAAGTAGGGCGCCACCGTCTTATTACTGACGCCGTCCATAGCCAGGGTGCAAAGATTTGTATGCAAATCCTCCACGCGGGTCGCTACGCGTATCATCCGCTAGCTTGCGCTCCCTCAAGACTCAAGTCCCCTATTAGCCCCTTCGCACCGAGGGCGTTAAGCCAATGGGGGGTGAAAAAAACCATCGCGGATTTTGTTCGCTGCGCACGACTTGCGCAAGACGCCGGCTACGATGGCGTTGAGGTGATGGGCTCGGAGGGCTATCTCATCAATCAATTCATCGCCAAACGAACCAATAAACGCATCGACGGATGGGGCGGCGACTATAAGGGGCGCACACGCTTTCCCCTGGAAATAGTCGATGGTATCCGCAAAGCCACAAGCGAAGATTTTCTTATCATTTATCGCCTCTCGATGTTGGACCTAGTTGAGGGCGGTAGTCCCTTTGAGGAGGCATTGCAACTGGGGCGAGATGTAACCTTGGCTGGAGCCAGTATGATCAACTCTGGGATCGGTTGGCATGAAGCACGAATCCCCACGATTGCGACGATGGTCCCCAGGGCTGCTTTTCGAGAGATCACAGCAAAGTTCAAACAGGCACTCAACATCCCCGTGATTGCCACAAACCGCATCAATACGCCCGAGGTCGCAGAGGAGATATTATCAAGTGGCCAAGCCGACATGGTTTGTTTAGCAAGGCCGTTTTTAGCGGACTCTGCCTTTGTAAGTAAAGCAATCGCAGGCAGGCCCGATCGCATCAACACCTGCATTGCCTGCAACCAAGCTTGTTTAGATCACACCTTTCAGCTTAAGATTTCGTCGTGCCTCGTCAATCCGAGAGCCTGCCACGAAACCGAAATTAAGCTTGTACCAACGGATCGCCCCCGGTCCATCGCTGTGATCGGAGGTGGCCCAGCCGGCTTAGCCTCTGCCGAGACACTCGCGGACCGAGGCTTTCGGGTGACCCTTTTCGAGTCGGCCTCTCAACTTGGAGGCCAGTTTTTACTCGCAAGCCAAATTCCGGGTAAGGAAGAGTTTCGAGAGACGCTGCGGTATTTTAACGTTCGCCTTAAAGAGCTCGGTGTCGAAGTGGTGTTAAACGTTCCCTCAGACGCTATTCACCTTCAGAAAATTCTTAAAGAGCGATCGATCCGAGAAGTGGTTTTGGCAACGGGAGTACGCGCTCGCGCCATTGAACTTGAGGGTGTAAACCTCTCTCACGTTTTGACTTATCGGCAAGCGATCGAAAATCCAGATGCGGTCGGCAGCCGTGTTGCCATCATCGGGGGTGGCGGCATTGCGTTCGACGTCGCGACGCTGCTTTCAACAAATAAACACGATCTTCCAAATGATGCGCAGAAGTCCGCGACTCTTGAGCGGGAACTTGATCGAAAAAGATTCTTTACCGAGTGGGGAATCACAAACGACCTCGCCCCGACTTTGCCCCAGCGACAAATCACCCTGCTCCAACGAACTCCAGGTCCGATGGGGCGAAAATTGGGTAAGACGACCGGCTGGATCCATCGGCTTCTGCTCAAAAATCGAGGGGTGCAGTTTATTTCAGGTGTTGCTTTTGAGAAAATAACTGCGACAGAATTAGTTTATACAAAACAGGATGATCGCAAAACTCTTTCCGTTGATACGGTCGTCGTCTGTGCGGGCCAAGAAAGCGAAAACCATTTTCAAGCGTCCCTTCAAGAAGCAGGCTTTCAGGTTTTTGTGGTCGGTGGTGCTCGCCTTGCGGCCGAGGTTGATGCCAAAGGAGTCATCGATGAAGCCGTACGCCTGTGTGCCACGCTATAGTTTTGACGACAGTTGGCTCGCCATCCACGCTGCTCGGGCCGAAACCGCCGCATCTGGAAAATCGCTAAAAAAACCGTCGACCCCGAGGCGAAAATATTGGAAGTACTCCTTTTGGGGGTCGTTTCCGTAATCTGTCGCAAGGTACCTGGCTTCGGATCGAAAAGTCCAAGCGTGGACCAACAACCCCTGTTTATGGGCGAGTTCCACAACCTGAGTTTCGGGTCCAAGGCTCCCAGACGCCTGTTGTGGGACAATGTGACGCTTATAAAGCCCGACACCGTCCGCATAGGATTTGATTTCAGCAAGTCCCTTTTCCGTGAGCATATCGGCGTAGGATTGCTTACCGCGACTCGCGAGGACGTCACCGGGTTGGAACTGTGGCTCGTCGACCAACTGTATAAGTTTAACAGGCGTTATTTTTCGAAGGCGCTTGAGATTGGAGACTTCAAATGACTGGATAAACACCGGCGATTGAGGCGTCGTGTATCCAAACCGCGTAAGGCTTGCCAGCAACTTCGCTTCAACATCAAAACCTAAACCATGATGATAAGTGGAGTGTTTGAGCTCAGGGTAAACCCCGATCACCCTGCCCGTCCTGGACGTTTCACGCCGCACAAGCGCCAAGATCTCATCGAGTGTTGGAACTAAAAACTGATCGTTGTGGCTCTGGTCGCGAAAGGGCAAGCGCTCTCGCGCACGCAAGGACTTGATCTCTTTCAGAGTAAAATCTTCTGAGAAAAAGCCCTCTTTTGACGTGCCATCAATCGTCTTCTTTCTCTTTCGGTTGGGAAACCTCTGGGCCACGTTGGTGCTCTCGGTCAGGTCATTTTCATGACGAGCGATCAGCACTCCATCTTTTGTGGAAACCAAATCCGGCTCGATGTAGTCCGCACCCATTTCAATCGCCTTGGCGTAGGCCTCAAGAGTGTGCTCCGGGAGGTGGCCGCTTGCTCCTCGATGGGCAATAATTAATATTTGTCTACCTAATGCATCACCAGATTTTAGTAGCGAGCGCTGAGACTCCCGATGAGAACCAAGGGTACAGCCTGAAATCGCAGCGACAGCCACGATAACAAACCGGATGATGGCAATCGCCTTCGCCATCTACAACTCTCGAGGTAGCCAATTATAACAGGCCACGTAAGCCGAAATATAGCTCGCGTAACTCCAAGTCAGGTCTGTCGCTCCTTGCATAAAGCCGGTTTCTCGATTGTATTGTTCGCTCATGTGCCCATCTGCACCCTGATGGGAGTGCCGAACAGATCGGTGTAAATATCGCTCTGCACGCAAGCGCGCGGCCCGGATTAACTGGGCAAATAGAGGCTCCCCTCTTGAAACTCGACTGATGGCTCGCCCCTGTGGAGCGATGTTTTGATTGAGCCTTTGAATAAAACCTCGGTTGAGATTGTTGATCTCAATGATTCCCGATGATTCCCACTGGTCAGCCAATCGGCAAGTCATTTCGGCATAGGCATGCGTGGCCAAGAACCAAGGGTTACCACCAGAGAAGCCGTTGCCGTCGTAAACGTCTTCAGGATAGCGGCCGATGGCGGGAGCCGGCACGGGGCTACGGTTGATCGGATAAAGCCGCACAAATGCGGCTTCCAGCTTTTCGGCCGAAGAAATCACCCAGTCATCACCTGGGCTAAAAAATGGATCCTCAGCCTTGTAGGCGTGCAAAGCTCCCAGCACAACTGCCACATCGAGATTTGCTTTTTTATGATCCCAACCGCTCACGCGATCTAGCGTGGGCATAAGCAACCCATCCCTCATGTGTGCAAGAAGGGCTGTCGTCAGCAAGCGGGCTTGTTCTCGGTAAAACTGTGCCGCACCCGCGTCGCCCAACCTTTGAGCGAGCTGCGCTCCACCTACTAAGGCGCGTCTTTGCAACATGCGGGTGTAAAAATGCGAGCCGTTGACCTCTTCCCAAAGATCAAAAGAAGGTTGGGACCAATTGTGCGCCGTGTACTCAAGGTCCACCTTGGTCACGCCTCGCGGAGGGATTTCTCCGCCATAGATGCGCGAACGAACTAAAGCTTCGTGACCATTATCGAGTAAGATCTGCGCAAGCCGCGTCAGCACAATGGCTCGGAGTGCCGGTCCATCGTTTTGCGGTCGCCCCCATTCACCATTGTAAGCGTCACCCGAAATCATGTACTTCGGCTCTCCCTGCCCGCCGCTTCGGTTGGGAGTGGATTGAAGCCTCGATTCAAAATCAACCCAACGAACCAAACGGTCCAAGAGATCAGTGCGTTTGCGCGAGTCGCGGGACTTTTCGTACATGGTAACGTAGCTGTCCATGACGAGGGCTGCGTCGCGAGTCCAATGAAAGAAGTAATTCGGGTTGGACCTCGAGGGTGACGCAGGAACTGCTCCAGGGGTGACTCCAGCGCCGTCTAAATTTGCAGTCAAAAGTCGAATGCTCTCTCTCAACTGTGAGTCCAATTCCGAGTCTTGAGCTTGGACTGTCCCACTCGCCCCTGCTACGACCAGGAAAAGGATTGAAAGGAAAATATTTTTAAGTTCAGAAGCTTTACAGCGATTTGAGCGACGAATCTCTCCGATGAAGTCTTTCAAGGTGTCCCCCCTCTACACAAGCTGATGTCCCCACTGTCTAGGGAATGAGGGTATTCAAACCTCCCAAAACAAGCACTCAGATTTCCGTGATAATGCGACGCATTTAGGGCGCGATCGAGTGGCCTCTCATCTGGAGGTTTCGTCACTTCCAGATGAGATCAGTGGTGTCCACAACAGAACGGGTGAGCTTGAGCTCAAAAAGTTGAGTGGCGAGTTCGGCCCAGCGGCCCTGGTTCATTTCGCCTATCTTGCCTAGCCCCTCACCCGCAACGATTAAGGGTTTCTGTTCGGCAAGGGTTGCGTTGCTCGTGGCAAGGTCCATGGTGGGATTGATTTTTGCGATGACGGCGTGAGTGGCCGCGGGAGACTTGATATAGTTCATCCACCCCTGGCGGGTGAGATTCACCAAGCGTTGAGTGAGATTCCGATTTTTAACTGCAAAATCTCGCCGAGCGATCAGGACCGTCGTATAAGGGTTAAAGCCCTCGTCGGCCACCAAAAACACTCGACTTTTAGCTCCCGATTTTGCTGCCACTAGTGGCTCTGCTCCCACAAAACACTGCTGGCTAAAATTCACATCACTCAAAAAGCTTGCGACGCCTCCCGCATAGGGCACAAGCTTCGCCTTGATGTTCTTAAATCTGGTTTGTAGAAATGCCACATAGGGAAGACCTAAGTTCAGAGCTATCGAACCGGGAGCGGCAAACACTTCGCCAAGGGTTTTGTGGGGTCTTTCGTCACGCACCATAATCGCCTGGGGATTTTTCTGAAACACGGCAAAGAGCGCGACAACATCGGCCCCTCGGCTTCTGGCGATGAGAATTTCATCACCACTAGCGATTCCAAAATCCGCCCGACCTGCTGCAACCATCTGAACAATGGGGGCACCTGAGCCGCCTTCCACGACCTTGAGTTCAATTTTATTTTTACGGTCAAGCCCATCAAGCTGAGCCGCATAGAACCCGCCAAATTCAGGCTCAGCCTTCCAGTTTAAGTTGATGGTGACCTTGTCGTGGTCTGTGGCCGCGCTGCTCGTCGCGGGTTGCACCAGCAACGATGCAGTTAGGAGGAGCAGTATTCCGAGCGAGTTGTGATTTTTCATCACGGAATTATTGAATTATTTTGAGTTGGATGTCTACGCTTCTCATGTGCCTGGCGCGATTCGACTCTAGAATTTTGCATAAAAGGGAGAATGAACAGTGATCGCTCAAATGGTGATGTTTTTCATTCTCTCGGTGCTCTCAATGCTTTTGCTGTCGTGGAATACCAATCCGATGCCCTCATCAACGACAAACTCCAGAGATTTTTCGACAGTTTTTTTGTCCGGCTCGATTACATGTTTTAGCGATACCCGTAAAAATAAAACGTAAGTTAAAAACAATCTCCGCGATATTGCACAGCCGCTGTTTTCAATCGCCGACTCCTAGTGCGCGATTCAGCCTTACCCTAACCGCGATTCAGCCCTGACCTGCTCTCGACTCGACAGCTAACTCGATCGCGGGTTGTAGAGGACCGCGGAGGCTTGACACTTTCCAAAAAATTTCTCTGATTCAAAGGCGTTATGCTGCTTGCAGGCCAAGCGAAGATTCTCGGGTGTGATCTTACCCCCGCGAGCAAAAGGTATTGGGTAGTGATCAAACTCAAGCCTGTTCTTCGAGCCACATCGTTTGCGCGTCACCGGGTCCACGTAGGCGCAAGTTCCGCCATCCCGCTCCCAAACCGCTCGCTTAGTGGTCTTGGAAATAAATCGCGACCGGCCTTGTCGCTCAGACACGATTCGCTTTGTCGTCACTGATACAAATCGCGACCCGCGCCGCGGTCCCTAAAAACGCTTCGGCACCGACAGGGCGTACGCACCAAAATTTAGTTCGAGTGTTGTAGGAGCAAAGTTTTTAAGTAATCCGGGTTCAGTGCAGCCCTTCTCATCTTGAGTTGCTTGCTTCCTTTTGCGGGGCACCGTTGCAATTCATTGAAGACAATTTTTCTCAAAAGAGCAAAGTTTGCAGCACAGACTCGCTCTCGGATCTGACAATCATCTTCACCGAGAGTGACGTCCAGCGACCAATGTAGCTTGTTCTCAATGCCCCAATGGGCGCGGATTGCATCAAGACTTTCAAAGGCTGTTAGGTTTTTACTGCTGACATAAAGGATCCACAATTTTGGTGCGTACGCCCTGCCGACGTCGGAGTGATTTTGTAGATAAGTGGGGGGGTCGCCGATTGGGATTTCTGACTGGTACCCAATTTCTTCTTTCGAAAAGCTTCTGTGTCAGTCCTCAACGCCAAACGGAACACCTCTTGATGGGAACCATTGGGGAGTTGATGGGAGGCCTTATCCCTACCAAAGCCGCTCCTGCTGTTGGAGTGGTTTCAATTTCGACAACGAGTTTCAAAACGCTATTGCTCAGCTGTTCCAAAGTGAGACACTTTTTTCGTCCACGTTAAGCGTGTACAAACAAAAGCCGATCACTTCTCATGACCAAGGCCAGGAATGCAAGGATAACACGCGGGTTTCGGAAGTGGTTACTTTGGATTGTGTTTGTTCTCACTTTTCAGAACTGCGCACCTATGACCACGCAACCTCCTGGTGGCTCAAACTCCTCATCAAATGTGTTGGACCTCAATCCTCCAAGTCCCAGCCCTACCCCACCTCCAAGTCCCAGCCCTACCCCAGGCGGCGTGGTACGCAACGTGAGTTGCATTGGTAACATCACAGCGGCTTTACAGTCGGCCGTCGATGCCTCTAGCGACGGAAATATCGTGAATATTGGGTCGGGCACGTGTTCCGCCGGTAAGGTAACTTGGACGAATAAAAACATCACCCTCCGAGGACAGGGCATCGGCGTCACCAACGTTAACGGACTAAGCGTTGAAATCGTTAACTCTCAAAAATCTTCATTTCGTATTTCGGGGATGAGCGTCGGCGCGCCAGCCAGTTGGCGCATCAACGCAATTGACCGCAAAACGGGCATAAAAGGTTGGCGAATTGACCATCTGGCCTTCCACTATCCCACTTGCCAACAAAACATCGCGATCGCAGTTGATGGGATCACCTGGGGGCTAATTGATAACAGTATTTTCACTAATGCGGGCAACGCGATTTTCCTTCGCTCGTTTGCAGAAAATACGAATGAAGTGAATCCATGGCCGCCTTCTGGAAACCCAGGAATGGGTGGATACTCGTGGTTGTTACCCCTCAACCTGGGCTCGGACGAGGCGGTTTACATTGAGGACAACACTTTTACCCTAGCCTCCAATTGCTATTTTGGAGTAGGAGACTCCTATTATGGGGGCAGGACGGTCTTTCGCCACAATAAAGTGACAAACGCTTACTGGCAGAATCATGCAGCCCGCAGTTATGAACGTGGTGGCATTGTAAAAGCGGAAATTTATAACAACGATTTCAACGCGACAGACCCAGCGTGGTATCGAGCCATCCACATTCGTTCCGGCACTGGAGTGGTTTTCAACAACTCACTTCGAGGTCACTTTTCTGTTATGAATGTCGATAATCAGCGTAGCAACGGACAAAATACAAGCAGCCCCTATGGAGCATGCGATGGCTCGCGGACCTGGGACGGAAACGTTGCGGGACAAGCCGGCTGGCCCTGTCTAGATCAAATCGGCAGGGCCCCGGGGCCGATCGGCAATCAGCCCGCCGAACCTCTTTATGCTTGGAACAACGGAAGAAGTTTAGGTTGCTCGACCGGTAGTCCGTGTACAGACGCTATTTTGATAACTTCCGACGGTGACTCACATGTCCAGGCTGGCCGCGATTACATCAACCATGGATCTACTCCTAAACCAGGATACACCCCACTTGTTTACCCTCATCCACTTCGAAATTAGCCTAACGCCCCTTAGTTACCCCACCGGCGAAATACCGTTCGCGATACTAGAGTCAACAAAGCCACAAATAAAAGTCCCGCGACGGAAGTAATCAAAATGGCCGCAAAAACTTTATCAAGACGCTGTTGGGTTCGCGCGGTATCGATAAGACCTCCTAAACCACCGCCCGCTATGAACTCGCCCACAACGGCACCGATTAAAGCGAGTCCCGTCGAGATGCGCACTCCCGTGAGCAAATACGGAACGGCCGAAGGCAAAAGAAGTTTCAAGAGCGTCGCCCACCGACGTGCACGATAAATGATAAACAAATCTCTAAGCGCTCGAGGCGTGGCTCTAAACCCCGCGACCGAGTTTGCAATGATGGGAAAGATCGACACAATCATCGCCGACACGACCACCGTACTAAACCCGTAGCCAAACCAAATGACCAACAAGGGCGCAATGGAAACGATCGGCACCGTTTGAAAGAAAACCGCGTACGGGTAAAGCGAGCGCTCAAGCCATCTTGACCAAGCCAAGATCAGCGCAGCAGCAAGCCCTAAGCTGGTCGACAAAAACAATCCCAAAAAAGCCGCGGCCACCGTGTCTTGAGCCGCCTTAAAGTACTCACCCCGATCGTCGATGAGTGTGGCGATCACTTCCGAAGGTGGCGGTAAAATATACGGAGCAATCCATCCGGTGTGGGTTGCAGTCTCCACTCCAACGACCCAAGCGATCAACGGAATAAAAATAGGGAATACCCGTTCGGCAACCCAACGCGCCAGCGAGCTCATGATGGCGACTCGTAAGATTTTTTAAAGGACCGCTGGATGTAAGCAAGCTTTTCCAAAAAAAAGGGGTGAATACGATCTTCCGCGGTTCGACGCTCTTTTCGAGCGAGGTCCACTTCTTCTAAAATTCGAGCAGGCCCTGAAGAGAGCAAAATTGCCCGATCGCTCAACGTGATGGCTTCGTTCATCGAGTGAGTTACAAACACGGTCGTGGTTCCGCGAGCACTTGCGATTTCCCTGACCTCAAGTCCCAGCTGCGACCTTGTCAACTCATCAAGGGCCGCAAAAGGTTCGTCTAAAAGCAAAATCTCGGGCTCGGTGATGAGGGCTCTTGCTAAAGACACTCGCATGCGCATTCCACCCGAGAGCTGCGACGGCAAGCGGTCTTCGCTTCGAGAAAGTCCGACTTCTTTCAAAAGCTCGCGAGCTCGGTCGCGCTGTTCGAGCTTGGAAAATTTTCGGTCTGTGTCCTGACGATAGGCCCCCTCGCTTACAAGCTCTAAGGGGAGTAATAAATTTTCCATGACCGTTCGCCAGGGCATAAGACTTGCGTCCTGAAAAACAAAGCCCAACTTTTGCGAGCAAATCTGCACTCGGCCCTGGGTGGGAGACTCCAACCCCGCAATCAGACGCAAAATGGTGGACTTCCCGCACCCCGACGGACCCAAAAATGCAACAAACTCCCCACGTGCGGCTTCAAAACTGATTTCATCCAAAACCAAGCCAGTCCCCGCGAACCGCTGACTTACCTTTTCAAAAAAAATCGCGCGAGAAGCCAAATTTACCTTCCTCAATGTTGACCCATTACACTTGATTCAATGTACTGAAGCAAGCAAAGTGGTGAAACCTATGCATGTCGACGAAGCCATTCGAACCCGCCGAAGTGTTCGCAAGTACACCGACCAGCCCGTTTCTGACAGTGATGTCCAGGAACTTCTCGAACTGGCGTTGCTGGCTCCTAACTCATCCAATCTTCAACCCTGGGGGTTTTATTGGGTACGAACACCCAAACTTCGCGCTGAAATGAATGCGGCCTTTTTGAGCCAGTCGGCCGCGCTGACAGCCCCTGTCCTTTTGGTGGTTGTCGCTCGCACTGCCACTTGGCGCCAACATGCGCGCGAGATGGTCGCGACCGTCAAAGCTCAGGGCGATGCGGTTCCTCCAGTTTTTCTTCAGTACTACGAAAAACTCGTTCCGGTGGTTTACACGGTCGGGTGGTTGAGTTCCATTGGCTACCTGAAAAGTTTCCTCTTTTTTGTGATCGGGCTCTTTCGACCAACGCCCCGAGGGCCCGTGAGCCGATCAGAAATGATCACCTGGGCGGTGAAGTCCACAGCGCTTGCTTGCGAAAACATCATGATCGCCGCTCGAGCGCGAGGGCTTGACACGTGTCCCATGGAAGGGTTTGACGAAAGGCGCGTCAAAAGGCTCCTCGGACTACCTCGTGATGCCATCGTCGTGATGGGAATCAGTCTAGGGCACCGAGATCCCGTAAAGGGTCACTGGGGTAAACAAATTCGATATCCATCAATGCGATTCATTCATCGCGTCTAAACAAAACGGTTCGCGACCTCAGGGCCCGGAGATCTCGCGCTGCGAGTCTTCCACCTCTCGCACTTCGTCCTGAATGCCCTTAAGCTTGGGCAAAAAGCGAGGAACAAAGGCAATCACAGCTCCGATCAGCAGGTACTTTAAAATGCGTCCGATTAAGAGTGCTCCAAAAATCGACTGCGGAGTGAGTCCTAAAAATACCGGTAAAACAACAAAGGGCTGAAGAGGCAAAGGAGAGACGGCTCCTAGAACCACAGCCAAAAGTCCATGCCTTTCGATCCAACCAGGCAATGCCGAATCAGGATCTTTTAGAATGCGATCCACAAGTTCATGCAACCAAGCCGCTGCAGGGCCTCCATCAAAAACAGCCTGAGCCAACAAACTCAACAACAGACCTCCGCAAGCGCTACCAAGGCCTATGATGAAGGCCCCCCAAAGCCAGCGGCGAGGTTTTGCAAGCACCGCGCTCACCACTAACCCGTCGGTTGGAATCACCACCACAAAGAGATCCGCACCGGCAAGAAGTGCCACCAAAAATGGATACCAGGGCCGATTCAAAAACTGCAAAATGGACCGAAGAATTCGGCGAAGAGAGGTCCTAAGCTGATTCATGAGATCTACCCACTTTTAATGGTACCTCGGCCGTTCAGGTTCTCTCCATCCGTGGAGGGAACCTCGAACGACCAGGTCCAATTTGAAACAACGAGTAGGAAGAAACAACAACGAATCTAGGAGAGTGGTATCGGCTTCAGAAGGCCAACTCCGCCCACACCACGTTAGAAACGCCACATCAGGATGGAGGGTTCAGCTCAAGAGGTCCAACGCTTTTGTGGTCCACCATTATAATCCTTACAAAAGGCCAAACGCGTGCGCTCGCGGCGAAGACTAAGAGCGATTTTGGAATCGCTGTGTTAGCTTACCCACCGTGAACTCGTTCCCGACTACGAATGCTCAAGTTGTTTTAGCTCCCATGGAAGGTGTAACCGACGCCCCAATGCGGCAACTCCTGAGTGAAATTGGGGGCATTGACTACTGTGTTACAGAATTTCTTCGAGTCACTTCGCAGGTGTATAGACCCTTTGTGTTTCGCCGCCACATGCCAGAGCTCGACTCTCCCCTTGAGGTCGCTACCCAACTTCAACTCCTGGGCGGAAGCCCCCAATTTGTCTCAGAAAACGCAAAGGTCGCGGCTGGCCTTGGCGCTCCTGCGATCGATTTAAATTTTGGATGCCCCGCTCCTACGGTGAACCGACACGACGGTGGCGCGAGTCTATTAAAAGACCCGGCGCGCCTGGCCGAAATTGTGCGCCGCACACGAGAGGCCGTTCCCCGTTCGATTCCGATTTCGGCCAAACTCCGACTCGGCTGGGATTCTTGTAAAGACATTTTGATTACAGCACCAGCGGCCCTGGAGGCCGGAGCGGATTGGCTCACCATTCATGCCAGGACCAAAACCCAAGGGTACGCTCCTCCGGCTCACTGGTCTTGGATCGCTGAAATCTGTGCCTCGACGCAAAAACCGGTGATTGCCAACGGCGATATTTCAACGTGCGAGGATTTTTTGCGATGCCAAGAAGTCACAGGTGCAAAACACTTCATGATTGGCCGTGGCCTTTTGGCGAATCCCATTTTGGGGATTCAGATCAAAAGTGCCCTAAGTGGTAAGCCCGTACCCCCAGACTTTAGTTCGCATCCGCTGGCTTGGTGGGCTCTATTAACGGTTTTTGTTCACCTGGCAACTGGACATTTTGAAAATGCGAACTATCTCACTTCGCGGATGAAGCAGTGGCTCCGCTTTGCCCAGCTCAAAAAGCAAAATAATCTGTTCTCTGAAATCAAAGGTTTCAAAACTTATCAGGAGATTTTGCATCACCTAGCCCGCGCTGGAGGAGCCGGAGCCTTGAGAGGCGATCGCCTTTTGAATCAGGTTCTTTGCGACTTTGGCCTTGGGCACTTGGAAGTCGAACCACTCCCGAACGTCGTTTTCAAAACCCAGACCATGCATGAAGTTGTAGAGAGCTTTGTTTAGCCCGGGTCCCACTCGATCATGTTCCTGGGAATGAGGGTCATGGACGGGAAGGTCATTTGAAGCAAATAAAATGGGTGGACCTTTGAGGCGTGTGAGCCCATATCGCTCAGGATTTTTTCCGATGGGGCTATGGACTGTGGCCACAAACCGATGCCAGTAAGCCGACTGAATACAGCCTTGCTCAAAAAGCTGTCGTACCCGCTCAAGGCTGTCGACCGTCTCTTGCAATGTCTGAGTGGGGAATCCGTACATGAGGTAGGCGTGAACCATAACTCCCGCTTCGGTAAAAGCATGCGAAACGCGAGCGACCTGCTCGACGGTCACGCCCTTCTTCATAAGTTCCAGCAACCGATCGGATGCGACTTCAAGCCCGCCGCTGGTGGCGACACATCCGCTTTGTGCCAGTAGCCGACAAAGCTCGGGTGTAAAGGCCTTCTCAAAGCGAATGTTGCCCCACCAGGTGACTTGGATCTTTCGCTCGATCAAGCGTTTTGCAATGTTTTTGAGAAGCGCCGGCGGGCAAGCCTCATCCACAAAATGAAAACCCCTTTGACCGGTTTCTTCGATCAAGCTCAACATGCGCTCGATTACCCGATCGGCCGAAGCCGGGTCATAGCGCTCGATGTAGTCCAGCGTGACATCGCAAAAGGCGCATTTCCCCCAGTAACAACCGTGTGCCAAGGTCACCTTGTTCCATCGTCCATCAGACCAAATTCGGTGCATGGGGTTGAGCATTTCCATAAGCGAGAGGTAGCGGTCCAAGCGAAGTCCATCGTAAGTGGGGGTACCGGTTTCACCAAAGGGAACTTCTTTTTGAGATCGATCCCACACCCACTCGACAATTGGAGTACCCCCTTGAGATGAGAGTTTGAATGTTCTCACTAACTCGGATGAAAGACGTTTGCCTTCCAAATGTTCAAGCAAGTTTAATAACGGCCTCTCGCCATCATCGAGAATGACATAATCTATAAACTCAAACAGACGAGGTTCCTTTAGGGAGCGAAGCTCCGTATTAGGGTATCCACCTCCCAGCACCACTTTACACTTCGGACGATGGGCCTTTACCCATTGAGCGATTCGAAGTCCGGCGTAGACATTCCCCGGGAAGGGGGCGCTCAAACCCAATACATCGGGCCGAATCTCACGGTCGTACTCCTGGTAAATTTCAATCAAGATGCGGTCAACCAAAGTCATTGGTGCGGCCAAGGCCGAGGCCAAGCTGTCAAAGGTGGGTTGGCTTGCCGCAAGTTTTTCGCCATACCGCGAGAGCTCAAAACGCGAATCAATTCCTAGGCGGATCACATCGGCCAGATCATCAATCCAAAGTGTCGCGAGGTGCTTTGCATGGTCTTGTAGACCGAGTCCTCCAAACGCCCACTGGAGATCTTCAAAGTTTTCAAGCGGTTTGAACCTTGGACCTTCAGGCAGGTAGTCCCTTGTGACGATCCTCAGTGCCAGAGTCGGATCCTTCCCCTGCAAAAAAGCCAAGACGGAGTCCGCGACCCTGTGATGCTCCTCGAAACTCGACAAAAAAGGCTTGAGATTCTTAGGTATTGCCGACTGTTCTTCAAGCGCGTCGCGTACCCTTTTTAGACCGCTACTTGAAAACAATCGAAGCGCAAGCTCCAGCGCCGGGTCACGTTGCTCCACCTGGTAACCCCTCTTTCGGAGAAATCCCGTGAGGTACGCCGTGGCGGGGTACGGCGTGTTGAGTTGGAGCATGGGTGGCGTGATAAGAAGAATTTTCATTACCGGATTATGTTACACGAATCGGGCGTAAAGTAGGAGCAAAACCAGATTGCTGAGGGGCAATTGTCCCGGTAGATGTTTCGGTCTGTTGGAGGCCTTCATGCGCGCGCTATTCCCCGCCATTTCTCCCTTTGCCACCCATCGTGTTCAGGTTTCCCCGATTCACAACCTGTACGTCGAAGAATCCGGCAATCCCAACGGAAAGCCGGTGTTATTTCTGCACGGGGGCCCCGGTGGAGGGATCAGCCCTCGCCATCGACAAATTTTTGATCCTCAAAGGTACAGAGCGATTTTGTTTGATCAGAGAGGAGCGGGCCAAAGTACCCCCTACGCCGAACTTCGCGAAAATACAACCTGGGATTTGGTGGCCGATATTGAGCGCATTCGGGAGCTCCTTAAAATTGAGAAGTGGGTTGTTTTTGGTGGGAGCTGGGGGAGCACCCTCGCACTGGCGTATGCTCAGACCCATCCCGAACGCGTTAAGGCTTTGGTGCTGCGGGGAATTTTTCTGTGCGAGCCTGAAGACTTGAGGTGGTTTTATCAAGAGGGGGCCCACTGGATTTTTCCCGACGCTTGGGAGAGTTTTGTGTCTGCAATTCCCGAGGCCGAGCGCGGCGATATGATCAAGGCCTTCTACAAACGATTGACCTCTGAAGATGCCGAAACCCGCAAGAAGGCTGCGGTCGCCTGGAGCCGTTGGGAGGGCTCCACCATTAAACTCAAACCTGATGCCAGCACAATCGAGCAGTGGTCAGGCGATCACTTTGCCCAGGCCATCGCGCGAATTGAGTGTCACTACTTTGTGAATGGTGCATTTTTCCGAGGTCCTCATCATTTAATTTCTCAAGTCGAGCGAATCCGAAAAATCCCAGCACGTATTGTTCATGGCCGCTACGATGTCGTTTGCCCCGTAAAGAACGCCGTTGATCTCCACCGCGCGTGGCCTGAGTCGCAACTCGAAATTATTCCCGACGCCGGTCACGCCTTCGACGAACCCGGCATTCTCGACGCCCTGATGCGAGCCCTTGAGGATTTTGCAAAGCTGTAAGGGGCCTCTCCGATCTCCTAACCCGCACTTAACCCTTGGCTGTTTCGTAGAGCGGTGTGGGGTACTTGCCGCCAAAGCAGGCGGAACAAAATTCGCTGGAAGGTCCTTGTACGGCCGAAAATAGTCCGTTCAGTGAGAGGTACTTGAGGCTGTCGGCACCGACAAACTCACAGATTTCGTCTGGTGTCTTGTGAGACGCGATCAACTCGGCTCGTCGAGGGGTATCAACACCGTAATAACAGGGCCCTACGGTTGGAGGCGCTGTAATTCGCAGGTGCACTTCGCTTGCTCCCGCGGCCCTCACCAACTGAATAATCTTTTTGCAAGTTGTGCCCCGAACCAGAGAGTCGTCGACCACGACCACTCGCCTGCCGCGCAGTACGGTGGTCTGCGGGTTGAGCTTAATCTTAACTCCAAAACTCCGAATGTTCTGACGAGGCTCGATAAATGTCCGACCCACATAGTGGTTGCGAATAATTCCAAACTCAAAAGGGATTCCCGATTCGGCACTGTATCCTAATGCAGCAGGAACACCGCTGTCGGGGACTGGCACGACAAGATCAGCCTCGGTTGGGAATTCCTTAGCGAGCAAGGCCCCCATCCTTTTGCGGCTCTCGTAAACGCTTTGCCCAAACACGAGACTGTCGGGCCTGGCAAAATAAACATGCTCAAAGATGCACTTCGCCTGGACCACGCTGGAATTTTGATTAAGCTCCGGTTGCCTTCGCGAATGAACTCCATCGGCGTCGACCCAAACCACTTCTCCCGGTAAAACTTCGCGCTCAAGTTTTGCGCCAATCAGATCAAAAGCACAGCTTTCGCTGGCAAAAACATACGCTTTCCCACCCTCGGTATTATCAAGACTCCCTAAAACCAAAGGCCTAAAACCAAGCGGATCACGAGCTGCGACTAAACACTCTCCATTTAATATGACAAAACTGTAGGCCCCCTCAAGTTGCGGCAGTACTTTAACAAGCCCCTCGACGAGACTTGGTTTGGCATTGCGAGCCAACAGGTGCATCAGGCACTCGGTGTCGTTGCTACCTTGAAAGATAGCCCCCTCGTGAGAAAGCTTTTCCCTTAAAACGCCAGCGTTGACGAGATTTCCATTGTGGCCGACGGCAAAGGGCTGGCCTAAAATGTGAGCCGTGAGCGGTTGAGCATTGGCGAGGAGGTTTTCACCGGTGGTTGAATAGCGATTGTGCCCGATGGCAGCACGCCCGGTAAGACGATCTAGAGCCGCTTCGTTAAAGACATCCGCAACAAGTCCCAGTCCGCGATGAACAACATGAAAAGGTGCCCCATCCTTTTGATCAAGAGACACAATCCCTGCCGACTCTTGCCCCCGATGTTGCAGCGAATAGAGCCCAAGGTAGGCGAGCCGACTGGCTTCAGGATGATTCCAAATTCCAAAAACGCCGCACTCGTCACGAAAGCCCGAAGACATGTTCCACCCCTTGTGAAGTCAATTGCCTTAAGTCGCTCGAGGTCCACCTCAGTGCGGTCCCCCACTCCACAAGCCCATCCTTCTCGGCGGGCTCAACATGCCCTATTTGCTGACAGTCGAGATAACCCCGTGACTTCCAATCGGCCTCCGACTGAGGCGCATCCGATTTGGAATCGGTGGCCACAACCACCGAATAGAGAGGGAACTCCAGAACCTCGCGGCTTGGACTGACCTGTTGCTCGTCGAGGTGAACTTTAAAACCCCGTTGCCTCGACTCAACCCCATCCAATCCTTGAGCTGCCATTTTTAACAGAGTTGCAAGCACTCCCCATTTCCCTACCACTCGAGCCGCGACAAAACGGCCACTTCGTGCATCTTCCATCAACATTTCCAAAAACTGTTTCAAAGACCTTGGTGGCTCACCCGTAAACTCCCCGCGGGCTTTTAATCGTCCCGAAGCCTCGTGGTAAGCGTCGGTTTTAAGCCACGGGATCCCGAGTAAGAATAAATTTAATTTAGTTTCAACTCTTTCAAAGGAGCTCACAGGCATTGCCCCAAAATCCCTTAACCCCACAAGGCCCGTCGAAGGGGTACTGGTGATGTTCTTCTTTGAAGCGCCAGCTCGCGACTCGTTATAAAAACTCACATTTCCGGAGATGATGGGAGTCCCAACCAGCTTGGCAGCCGCATTGAGCCCGCTTAAACTGGCCACAAATTCGGTCATGATCTCAGGATTTTCGGGGTTGCCAAAGTTGAGGCAATCGGTGACCGCTAAGGGTTCAAAACCCCGAAGTGCCAATTGCAGCGAGGGTTCATAAACCGCATCAAACCCGCCGACATAACTGTCAGCTCGCATCAAGGTGGGACGACATCCTAACGCGACCCCCAAAAGCCTCCCTGAGTCCTTGAGTCGAACAACTCCGATCGACTGATCGCATCCCCAGACTGTCGAGGCCCCGACCCGTTGATCATATTGCTCATAGACCCACTTGCGATGAACCCCTTGAGGGGATTTCAGTGCCCGGCCGATTTCTTCTTGCAGCAGTTCTTGATTTGTCTGAACTTGCTGCAAAGTTTCGACTTGAACTCGGCTCTTCGAGGGTTGGAACTCTCGGTGATACAGGGGCGCGTGATCCGTTAGCAAAGTGGGATCGATTTTGGTTAAAAGGTCACCCTTCCAAAACAATTGGATGTGAGGCCCGGGGGTGACCTTCCCAATTTCGACTGCGTCAAGGTCCCACTTCGAAAAAATTTCGACGATGGCAGGCAACCGAGATGGCTCCGCAATCAGCAGCATTCGCTCTTGTGATTCTGAAAGCAAAATATCCTCGGGGGTGAGGGAAGCATCCCGAAGAGGTACTCGGTCCAGCTCAAGATCAAAGCCCACTCCGCCTTTAGCTGCCATTTCAAAACTCGAAGACGTCAGGCCCGCTGCCCCCATGTCTTGAATTGCGACCACGAGGCCTGCTTGCATCACCTCTAAACAGGCTTCAATGAGGAGCTTTTCGTAAAATGGATCGCCGATCTGAACAGTCGGTCGTTTGCTCTCGGAATTTTCCGCAAAACTCTCAGAAGCCATGCTGGCGCCATGAATACCGTCGCGCCCTGTTTTTGCCCCGACATAGACCACGCAGTTACCCGGCCCCTGGGCTCTTGAAAGGCAAATGGGCTCTCCAGGGCGAAACAACCCAATCGCCATGGCGTTCACTAAAATATTTTCGTTGTAGCTCGAGTGAAACTCGGTTCGCCCCGTGATCGTGGGAACTCCGACGCAGTTGCCATAGCCGCCGATGCCCCGCACGACCCCATCCACAAGCGAGGTCATTTTTTTCGCATCGGGTTCTCCAAAACAAAGATAGTTTGCGAGAGCAATTGGCCTAGCCCCCATCGTGAATACGTCCCTTAAGATGCCCCCCACGCCGGTCGCCGCTCCGTTGTAGGGTTCGATGAAGCTGGGGTGATTATGGGACTCGATCTTAAAGGCAATCCTTTCTCCTTGGCCAAGGTCAATAACTCCCGCATTTTCTCCAAAGGCTTGTTGTACTCGAGACCCTTCGCGATACAGACCCTTAAGATGCGCCCTTGAACTCTTGTAGCTACAGTGCTCACTCCAAAGAGCCGAATAAAGCGCCCACTCAACACCCTGGGGGGGGCGCCCCAGTTGTTTACAGATGATTTGGTACTCGTGGTGAGACAATCGGTAGCGAGCGAGTGTCGAATCCAAGGGGAAATTATGAGTGCTCACAGACCCTCCGACAAACGGGTCATCTGATTCTGTTGGATCATGGACGCCTGGACAAATGGCTCAAAAAACGCGCGTCCATCGACACTTCCCATCCAATCGTAAAAGGCTCGCTCGGGGTGAGGCATGAGTGCCGCCACATTACCCCTGTCGTTCAGGACACCCGCAATGTCGACGATCGCCCCGTTGGGGTTGTGAACGTATTTTAGCCAAACCTGGCCTTTGGCCTCCATTTGTGCCAGCTGCTTCTCCTCCACCATGTACCGCCCTTCTCCGTGGGCAACCGGCAGTCTAAACAACTGAGACGATGAACCGATCTTATGCCAAGGAGAAACCCAGGCCCCCTCGCGCGACAGAGAGGCCGAACTGGAACGTGGCTTTTGAACGACAACCCAGCGATCACGAAAGCGAAGCCCCTCGTTTCGCAAGAGGACCCCCGGCAAAAATCCACCCTCACATAAAATCTGAAACCCGTTACAGATCCCGAGCACGGGGCGGTCGCTCGCGACAAGTGCTTTCAGCGATTGCATGACGGGACTTCTCGAAGCGAGCGCTCCACAGCGGAGATAGTCCCCGTAAGAAAATCCACCCGGTAATATAGCCCCGACCGCCCGAGACGGATCGGGACGATCCTCGTGCCACCACCACTGGGGTTTTACGGCATCGTGGACACCGCCGGCTCGCAAAGCTTCGTCGATTGCCTCGTAGCAATCGCGGTCGCAGTTGGTACCCGGAAAGCGCAACACCGCCACAAACCGCCCGCCCCCCACCCCTCGCATTAAAGGACCTCGATTTCGAAAGTTTCAATCAAAGGATTATGTAACACAAACTCGGCCATTTTTTTCACTTCGGCTCGAGCTTCGCTTTCGGATTGAGTCGGTAAATCCAGAACGATGTACTTCCCCACTCGGCAATCGTGAACTGGGTAGTGATGTTGATTGAGCGTGCGGCTTACAGCTCGCCCCTGACTGTCTAGGACCTCAGACTTGGGAAGAATTTTGATGCCCACCTTCATCTCTTAAGCCCTCCCATCTCTCCTTTTAAAAGTCTCCGATGAACCTCTAAATACGCTTTGTCTATCTCGCCTAAGTCTCGACGAAATCGATCTTTATCAAGTTTCTCGTTGGTCTTGCTATCCCAGAGCCGGCAGGTGTCGGGAGAAATCTCATCTCCAAGTACCAATTCGCCTTGAGCATTTTTACCAAACTCGAGCTTAAAATCGATTAAATCGAGCCCGGCCTTTGCGAAAATCGGAACAAGAAAGCTGTTGATGTTCAGTGCTGTTTTCTTAAGGCCCTGAACCTCCTCGAGAGAAGCCGCACGCACAGCTCTGATGTGATCGTCATTGACTAGAGGATCACCCAAGTCATCCCGTTTGTAGTAAAACTCAACGACCGGCTCAGGTAATGCTGTTCCTTCTGCGAGGCCGAGCCTCTGTCGAAGCGACCCTGCCACCCGATTCCTCACCACGACCTCAAGAGGAATCATTTTGAGCTTAAGGGTGATCATGGACGTGTCGTCTTGATTTCGAATCCAGTGATGGCGAATTCCCATCGCGCCCAGCTGCTCAAAGAGAAATCCCGAGATGTCACGGTTGAGCCGGCCCTTGCCCGCGAACTCTCCCTTTTTCTGCCCGTTCAACGCTGTCAGCGAGTCTTTAAACTCTTGTCGGAGCTGATCAGCGTTGAGACTTCCGGAAAAGATGCGTTTCGCTTTACCCTCGTAAATGAGCTGGTCAAACGACATGCGCCGTCTCCTTCAGCCATTTTGAGAGTCGACTTCGGATGGAGCTCAAATGACTCTCGCCCGAGAAAATCTTTTCAAGAGTTTTGTCGCCTAAATCCTTCACAATCCGAGTGTCCTTTTGAGCAAGGCCCTGGAGAGTCTCACCGGGTTTGAGCGAGTGCGCCAGAGTCTGGACGGTTCGATACGCTTCTTCACGAGTCCAACCTTTTTCGACTAAAGCGTTGAGCAAGTGCGAGCTAAACAACATTCCCGATGAAAGCGCCATGTTGGCCTCCATCTTGTCAGGGAACGCCTCAAATCCAGAAACCAGCTTTGTCAGTCGTGCCAGCGCGTAGTCGAGCAAAATAAACGCATCAGGAAGGATCACCCGCTCCACAGAGGAGTGCGAAATATCGCGCTCGTGCCAAAGGGAAACATTTTCAAGCGCCGGCGCAACATAGCTACGAAGTAGCCGTGCAACTCCAGTGAGGTTCTCGGCACTAATTGGGTTTTGTTTGTGAGGCATGGCACTTGATCCCTTTTGTCCCTTGGAGAAACCCTCTCGGATTTCACCGACCTCGGTACGCTGCAGGTGGCGCAGTTCAAGAGCCAGGCGCTCGATGGCGGCACCCGTGAGAGCCATCGCAAAAAAGAGCTCGGCCAAGCGGTCTCGAGGGACGACTTGCGTTGCAATGCTCTCGGGTATTAGGCCAAGAGCTTCCGCGACCTTGAGCTCAAACTGGGGCGGGAGGTTTGAGCCCGTCCCCACGGCTCCGGAAAGTTTCGCAACCCTAACACCCTCAGTGGCCGCCTTAAGTCGACGGAGACATCGGGCAAACTCTTCGTAGTGGCCAGCCAGTTTAAAGCCCAAAGTTGTCGGTTCAGCGTGCATCCCATGCGTACGTCCCGCGCACAGGTGTTCGCCATGCTGCTCAACGCGACTCCTCAAGGCGATCAACAGCTTGTTCATGTCATCCTGGATGACTCGGCTTGCCTGCAGAATTTGAAGAGAAAGTGCAGTGTCCAAAACATCAGAGCTTGTGAGCCCAAAGTGAACATACTTGCCGTTTTCGCCTACTTCTTCCGCAACATTGGTCACAAAGGCAATCACATCGTGTTGAGTTGTGGCCTCAATCTCGAGAATTCGGGGCACCGAGAAACGGGCTCGCAGCACGATGGCTCGAGCCGCGTCGACAGGAATCAAACCCAAATCCCCCTGCACTTGAGCGACGCACTTCTCCACTTCGAGCATGTGATGAAATCGCCGCTCTGGAGTCCAGAGACCTCCCATCTCAGCGCGTGTATAGCGTTCGATCATGATGGCTCACTTCCTTTCCGAGGAGAACTGGCTTCGCCTCTGGACTTGTGCGAGGCTTCCCCTCGACGGACCAGCTCTTTGAGCCACCAGGCCAGGAGGTCGCGTTGGACGGAGCGGGTTTGCTCGAGCTGATGAGCCCAGTCGTACCTTCGCCAAGTTTCGGGGTTGCAATAGGCCACGTTGCGAAAATTTGCACGGTTCAGTTTTTGTTGCTGACGCGGCTCAAATACCGGAAAGCGAGGTGGGCCGACTTCCTCGAGCGGCACCAACACTTCCGTCGGCCATTTCAACCATTCCACAGTAGCACCTGGCACGCGGTCCCAAATCACCGCAGCCACTTGCCGTCCAACATCCAGCACATAGGATCGCTCAATTCTCTGCGGACTTGGTACCAAACAAAAACAATCTACTATTCCCGACACATGCTTTTGAGTCACAAAACAATTCGCATGGGTCCAGGGCAAGCCCAAGTCCTGTATCCAAACTAGGTGCCGTGGCAATGCCGCAACCGTGTTTGCGTCGGCCCATTTGCCCCGATAACGCAGCCAACACCACTGCGACTCCAGAGGCCCCGAAGGAAAAAGCCCTTCTCCAACCCGAGAGGCACAGCGGTACGACTCCTCGCTGGTTAACATCCAAACAAAACGATGCCCGCTGACAACGCCGCTTCTTTCACTTGCGATCTCGATCCCGTCAACTAGTCGACCATGAAAGGAGAGGTCCACCAACTTTGCAGGTGAATAAACTCGAACCCCTTCACGAGCAAGTTCCTGCAAGGCCGGAGCTAAGAGCGAAACCGAAGGCAATCCAAAATGAAAACCGTCCGCTAGCGGAAGCGGAGGGCGCCGCCCCCAAGTGTCGGGGTGGTCGTCAAAACTTGTTGTGCCAAACCAAAATCCAAAGTGCCCAAGCCAATTGGTCTTAAAGGTGGACTTCCCCCACTGCGATGTGTTTTGTATGGTTTCACTCTTCCAATTGAGAGTCGCGGGATCCATTTGCTTTCGATGAAACATCTCCCCGCTGTCTTGAGCTCGCATCTGAATGGGCCCATCGGGAGCCCAAATGGCCAAGCCACCCGGTTGCTCTCGATACCCAAGATCGCGGAGAACAAAGTCGACTCCCAGTTCACCGTGATCCATCTGAGCGCCCTTATCCGGCACAAAACAGCCAAACAAACCCTCCCAATCAGACTCGTCCCAATGACCCACTTCCGAAGTCACATCGACAAGTGCGACCGAAAGACCATCACGACGAAGAGAGCGCGCCAGCGGAATTCCCCTTAGGCCCACCGACACAATTACGACATCGGCCCGCGTTTCCATTTCGAAATCACCTCTCGCAAAATGCGATGTTCTGCCAAATGAACCAAAAACTCCGTCTCAGCTAAAGTCGACTCTCGTCTGACAGCTCGCTGCCTTAAGACCTCTCCCCCATCCACTTCTTCAGTTACCAGGTGAGCCGTGCACCCGATCCCCTCGTTGGAATGGTAGGATCTCTCGATGCTATTGAGCCCGGGAAAGGCAGGCAACAAACTCGGATGAATATTAATGATGCGCTCCTTCCACAGCGAAACAAACTCGGGAGGCAGCACTTTCATAAATCCGCAGAGCGCAATGGCGTCAACTCTTCGGTACCTCAGCTGCTCGTCAAGTTCCTTCCAGTTGACAGGGGACGATAACACCAGCGTCGGTACACCTGCCCTCCGAGCGCGGAGCAGTCCTTGAGCCCTTGAGCGAGAGGAAACAACCAATACATTCTGAATCGCCCACGGACAGTCAATCAGCGCCTGTAGATTAGATCCGTTGCCCGAAATAAAAACAGCCCATCGGGGCGCCTTCAAGACCACACCGAGTCATCCAAGCTGGGCGCAGTCGACTCTCCGGACTCGCTACCTTTCACCACGCCTAAGGGGATAGACTCAAATCCACATCGCTCAATCACCTTTGAAAGCTTCGCCTCAAGGTTTGGCTCAACGACAAACGCGAATCCCACTCCACAATTGAGAGTTCGAAGCATTTCACGGGAACTTAGGTGACTTCTCCGCTGCACTTCCAAAAATTCCTCAGGCCAGGGCCAACGCTTCAAGCGAATCACTTGCCCCTTGCCGACTGCGCGGGGAAGATTTTCAGCACCCCCGCCGGTGATGTGGGCACAGGACCGAACGCCCTGAATCAAGTCAGGATCAACCCGTACCTCGCCCACCAGCTTTGCATAAAGATGTGTGGGTTTGAGCAGAATGTCGAGCCACTCCTCCAAGTCCGACGCAAAAAGACGCCTTAAGAGCGAGTATCCGTTCGAGTGAAAGCCAGAGCTTGAAGCTCCGACAACTGCGTCTCCCGTCTGCGCTCGAGCCGGCGACCAGATCGCAAGTTCATCGACAATCCCGACCGCAAACCCTGCACAGTCAAAGTCGGGCGGGGTGTAGAGCCCCGGCATCTCCGCGGTTTCGCCCCCGATCAACGCGCAGTTGCTGGCGTGGCAGGCCCTTCTCACTCCTGAGAGAAACTGCTTGGCAGAAGGCAGATCCAGTCGACCCGTAGCGTAATAGTCGAGAAAAAATAATGGGTCCGCGCCGGTCGTAACAAGATCGTTCACGCACATGGCCACCAAATCTTGGCCGATGGTTTCAAGCCGGTTCGCATCGGCCGCAATTTTTACTTTCGTGCCCACACCGTCTGTGGAGCTCACCAAAAGGGGTTTGCGGTAGCGCTCCCACGGAGCTCGAAAAAGCGCCGCAAAGCCCCCCACACCTGAGACCACCGATTGTTGATGGGGCGAGGCACCTTCGCTTGATTGGATCCAATCGACAAACTGATCCCCAGCGTCCACATCAACACCGGCATCACGATAGGAAGTGGTTGCCATCGGAGCTCCTTCACGAAGACGCTAGCAAACGCTTTAACTCGTTTCAACAATTGTGGCACAGTCATCTGAGATGAACGAAATGGACGAACAACCGAAGGGACAATCGAAGACTGTGACGACTCCGGCGAGCGATCAACGCGTTAAAGTGTTACTGATTCGACTCTCGAGTTTTGGCGATCTGATGCAATGCCGATGGGCTGCGGACAAATTACAGTCTCTTTGGCCTGAAGCCGAAATTAGCTGGGTGACACGCTCAGACTTCGCGTCATTCCTGACCGAATCTTTAAAAAAGTCCTCACAAGGTTTTTCTCAGCGGCTTCCAAATACGTCCGCAATCAAGGTGATTGCGTTTGATCGAAAGCAAGGTCTTCGGGGTTGGTTCAAGCTATCGTGGCAACTCCGACAAGAGCGCTTTACTCATGTCTATGACGCTCATAATAATTTGAGATCTCAACTCCTGCTTTGGATCTTAAGCTGCACTCGGTTATCCCATCGCCCCAAAGTTCTGCGCCGATCAAAAAACCGCCTTCGGCGAGCGCTGCTCTTTTGGGCCCGGATAAATCACTTCACTTACCCTTTTCAGGGTGCACGCTCCTTCATTGAACCTCTAGTGGCCTGGGGAGTTACCGAGCAAGTCCCTCAGACAACACGATTTCCTCAACCTCAAAAAGTTGAGACCGCGCAGAAGAGTTTGGTTTTCGCTCCCTCTGCTGCGTGGGAACTCAAGCGTTGGCCCCTGGCACACTGGAGAAAGCTTTTAGATCTAATTTTGGAGGACCAAAGGTTTGATAAATTCACTTTGCATATCATCGGAGGAGCCGCGGACTCCTTTATAGGCGAGATCGTGCGAGCACCTCATCCCCGTGTGGTGCGACACCTGGGAACCTTGAGTTGGAATCAAACCGAAGATCTGATGAGAAAATCGGCCGGCGTTGTCAGCGCCGATACGGGAGCCCTTCACTTAGCTGACTACTGGTCGGTCCCAAGCATAGCATTGATTGGGCCAACAGCTTTTGGTTATCCCTTTGGAACCACGAGCAAGATTCTGGACCTCAGACTGCTCTGTCAGCCCTGCAGCAAGGACGGTCGTGGCCAATGTCGAAATCCCGTTTACCAGGCTTGCCTCAAAGGAATTTCGCCCGAAGTGGTTCACTCCACCCTACGGGGCATGATCGATGGTTCCGAGGGTTTGAGTACACCATGACGACCTTTAAAACTCCGCGAAGTTGGGAATTTTTGGACTTTTTTCTGAGCGGTTTTTTGGAGTTTGCGATTTTTATTGCGGTAAAGTTTAAGCTTCGCGGGAAAGTGGCAGCGGTGCTTAGAGCTCGATATGCGCCGCCTCCTTCCGCGGGGGGCCCGAATACCAGGCCCAGAACGGGCAAGACGGTTCTGATTCACTGCGCTTCGGGGGAGTTCGAATACGCAAAGCCCGTTATCCGAGAGATTAAACTTCAGTTCCCCGATTCGCACGTTTTGGTGACGTTCCTATCTGAGAGTTATCGAAAATCGATAGAAAAGGACCCATTGGTCGATTGGGCAGGCCCACTTCCTTTTCACTCTCTTAAAAAAATGCGAGTGCTTCTCGATCATTTCAAGCCCGATCGAGTCTTGATTGCTCGCACGGATATTTGGCCAAACCTCGTGTTTGCGGCCCGCGAGCAGGGTATTAGAATCGGAGTGTTTTCGGCAACGCTCCCCAGGGCAAGCGAAGGTCGGCTGCCATTTTTAGCTTCCGTTGGGAGTCGCTTTCGATTTAGTGGTATCGACAAAATCGCTTCAGTGAATCCTCCAAGCCAAAAATGGACCGAGAATTCGACTGACTGCTTGATTCAAGTCTTAGGAGATTCTCGCTACGATCAGGTTTTACACCGGCTCAAGCAGGCAAGGCCCCTCCCCTCGAAGTTACTAGGACTCACGCCCTCCCGCGTTTGGGTGCTGGGCTCCACTTGGCCCGAGGATGAATCAGCGCTTTGGCCCACAATCCGTTTCGTCGTGACTGAAAAAAACTTTACCGTAATCCTCGTGCCTCATGAGCCGACCAAATCCCACATCGCCGAGCTCACTCATCATTGCAGCCAAGACTCCTTACGTTATGAGCTTTGGAGCGTGATGGGAAGCGAGCCCCGTACGACTGCGACTCAAGGAAAGGTTTTGTTAGTCGATCAGGTGGGATGGCTTGCGGACTTGTATCCTTTAGCGGATTGGGCTTTTGTGGGTGGGTCCTTTCGCGGGAGCGTCCACAGCGTTATGGAACCTCTCGCTGCAGGTTGCCGAACTTTAGTGGGCCCGTTCCATCAAAATAATGCCGAGGCACTCGAATTCCTAAAACTTGAGCCTTCGCCGATTAAAGTCGTTCAAAGCGCAAGGGATGCTGCAGGTCTTTTGGATGACGAAGGCCAAACCGGGAAATGGCCCACAAAAGATCAAATTCAAAAAGAGATTCAAGCGCGATCGGGCGCATCAAAACGAATTGTCCGTTGGATGCTTGGGGACTGATCTCAGTTGCAGATCAGGGGGCCAACTGAGTAATGGACGACATTCCCAATCTTTAGGCAAACAACCGAAACCGTGCAGTCCCCCAAAATCAAATCGTAGCCGCTGCTATTGATCAGAACCGCATCAAAGTCTCGGTGTCCCTGTAGCCGACTTCGAAGTTCGGGCAGGGCCAAAACCGCGCGGAGCTCTTCGACACTTCTCTCTGCGGAGCCCACAGCTGCCGCAGGCAGAGCCGTTGAAAGCACAATGCAAATGACTGCAAAAATCTTCCTCATGGATGCCCCCAGATAAGATGGTCGGTAACACGGCCAAGGTGGCGTGTCCACACGCATTTGACCAAACAACGAACAACAGGAACACTGATCTGATGACGAATACAAAATCAACCGAGTCCTCACTTTCGATAGAACCCGCACGCCGTCTGGGTTTTTGGACGACTGCCGCCATTGTCGTGGGCTGCATGATTGGCTCTGGCATTTTTAAAAAACCAGCGGTCATGGCGGCTCAGCTCGGTTCCCCTTGGACTCTCCTGGCAGTGTGGATGGTGGCGGGGTTTGTAACGTTGGCAGGTGCCCTGGCGACGGCGGAGCTTGCTGCTCTGTTTCCCCAATCGGGCGGACCCTACAACTATTTTAAAAAAGTTTACGGACCCTTTTTTGCGTTCCTCTACGGCTGGTCTTGCTTCTTGGTGATTCAATCGGGCTCTATCGCCAGCATTGCGTATGTTTGCGCGGAGTATTTTGATCGCCTAGTGATTCTTCCCAGATTTGCTCCTGAGATCGAGGCGCAGGGGATTTTTACGGTTCCTTGGTTAGGAACCATCAACACTCTTGGGAACGCCGGCGTGAAAATCCTCACGTTGGGAATCATTGGATTTCTCACCGTTATGAATATTCGGGGAGTTCGCATTGGCGGGCGAATTCAGGTCCTGTTTACGTCGCTAAAACTTTTGGCCATCTTCGCTTTGATTGTTGTGGGTTTGGCTTTAGGATCTGATTTGTTTTCAAATCTCACATTTTCGGAGCCGGCACCGGGGCCTAAAGGTACGACCTTAGTCACAAGTTTTTGGCAGAGTGTTGCGGTAATCGGCGCCGCCATGGCCGGAGCATTTTGGGCGTACGATGGTTGGCTCAATGCCACCTTTATTGCGGGTGAAGTCAAGGACCCTGAAAGAGTGATCCCTCGAGCGCTGACCGCGGGTATCGGCACGGTGATTTTAGTCTACATCTTAACCAATTTGTCCTATCTCGCCGCTTTACCGTTTGGCGAAATGAGCCAAACCAAGCTCGTTGCGGCCACTTCCATGGAAAAACTCGTGGGACCAGTGGGCGTGCTCGGCATCGCCATCGCCATAATGATTTCAACCTTTGGTGCGACGAACGGCTCGATCATGGGGAGTGCACGACTTTACTTCGCGATGGCGAAAGACCGACTCTTTTTAAAACGCGCCTCAGAGCTACACACCAAAAATGGAACGCCTCACATGTCCCTCGCGTATCAATGCTTTTGGTCCTGTGTCATGGTGATCACCGGCACCTTTGATCAGCTCACTGACATGCTCATTTTTGTGCTTTGGTTCTTTTTTGCAGCGGCGGTGCTCGCCGTCATCGTGGCTCGAAAAAAATTTCCAGCACTCCCTCGGCCTTATAAAACGAAGGGCTATCCCCTTATACCACTTTTGTTTGTGGCCTTTGCGGTTTTCTTTTGGGTTTCGACCTTGTGGCGGGACATCACCGACTACCAGGAGGGGCGATCGACTTTGATTCCTTCGCTATTTGGCGTGGCGCTGATCGCGGTGACCTCACCCCTCTATTGGTGGTTCAAGCGAGATCAAGAGCCTGTGAAAAAAAGCTAAACGAGGGGATTTTTGGGCGTTCGTTCCAAAGTGCAAAATTTGGTGCGTAGCGATTTCCCAAAGGGCCCGTGGAACCTAAAAATCGGCAGGGGGCTTCCCCTATTTTTTGCTTTTGAAGGTTTTTCCACCAGACGAGAGCCAGGCTCGCCAACTCTTTTCGAGTGATCGGGGCACCATCAGAAAGCAGTCGAACCTCACCGCGAGGAATTGCTGCTAAGCTCTTAACTAAAAACCTCGCCGCGTCCTGATAGTGAAGGAGATTGATGTAGCCATCGGGCCTCAGCGGAGACTCATTTTGCCTGAGATAAACATGATGGGGGCCACTCGTTTGGTCGTAGAGGCCTGCAAGCCTCAGCACACACGCTCCATTTTGAGTGGCCTCAGCCTCAAGGTCCAGTAGACTTCTCGCGCGGTCGTCATTCCCAAGCCGCCCAGTGGAGTCGTTCACCTCTTCGCCGTTGGTGAGCTCATAAACACCGGTGCTTGAGGATTGAACCCACGGTCCTTGAACTTGCTCCGACATCAACCGGCACAGACGAGCGAAGTCCAACAACGGTTGTGGAGGTACGATCAGGGCTCCGGCAGAAAAGCGCCACGCACGACTCCGCAAAGAGATTTCGTCTAAGGGACACAAGCCCTGATCTGCAAGTTCTTTTGTTCTCTCAGGACGGCGATTGAGCACAAACACTTCGTAACCCAGCGCCCGAGCCTGCGCGCCAACCAGCAGACCGAGGTGCCCGGCTCCAACCAGCAAGAACTTCACGCTTCGACTTCTCCCGGCGACGACACTTGCTCCTCTGGGGAAGCACTTTGCGGTTCATTGAGGCTGATCACTCGATCCAAAGCAACGCCAATCAATCGCTCGCGCAGATAAGCCGTCTCGTCTGCAGTCAGGGTTAGCGGTTCTGACGCTAGTTCTGGTTCTGGCTCTGAAAACTCTCCGCCAATTTCTGCCGAAACCCAGTTTGCTGACAACACGTGACCGGCCACCGTCGTCTCAAGGGGACCCGTGGCAAGCACGACCTCGTCTCGAGCCACAAAAAATTGATATCTAATCTCGGTCTGATGCTGAAGGAAAATTTGCGCGCGGTGGCTCCCATCCTCCTGGGGCTCAAGGTGAAAAACCTTCTCGCGATCTGCATGATCATCACGAATACGGACGAATGCGGAACTACCAAATTGGGTCTTAAGGCCAAAGAGCTCAACAGTGGTCAAAATGGTGTCGCCTCGCATCTTGGTCGAATCAACAAAAAGGGGGTTGGCCTTTTTCACACCCAAGCCTCCTTGGCAAGCGACTCATAGGCCTTTGAAGCCTTGCTTGAGGGTGCGTAAGAGTGGACCGGCAGATGGCGATGATGCGCCTCTTCGACGGCGATGTTGTCGGGAATAAAGTCGCTAAAGATGTTGAGCCCATAGCGTCGCTTGATTTCTTCAATCACATCATTGGCGACACGACGATCGCGGTAGCGTGTGATCACAATTCCTCGCACGGTCACGCGGTGTCCAAGACCATTTCGGAGATTATCTAAAGTTTCAAGGATCAGACCAATACCCTGCATCGAGAAATATTCGGGACAGATGGGGATGATAATGTCCCGCGACGCCATAAGGGCATTGATTGTCAGCAACCCAAGTGACGGCGGGCAATCGATCAAAATGCTGTCGTACCGACGCTTCAGTGGCTCAAGCTTAGTCCTTAAAATATTCTCACGTCCAAAGTGGGCTGCGATCTGGATGTCGACACCCGATAACAAGATCTCGCTCGGAAGCACGTCAATCCCAAATTCCTCAGAATGAACAATTGCCTTTTCGGGCGAAAGTTTATTGATCAGCACGTCGTAAACGGAAAAATCAAACTCTCGATCAGCAAATATGGCCTTGGTTGCAGAAGACTGAGGGTCCATGTCGATCAACAAAATCTTTTTACCCTGCTTGGCCCAACTGCTGGCCATATTGAGGCTCGTGGTGGTCTTTGCGACACCACCCTTTTGATTGATGATGGAAACAATACTCATCTTGATGCCCTCCACGCGACTGACTCAAGTCTACCCACAAAGGTCGGGATCAGCGAACCTCAAGAGTTCCGCGTTAGGACTAGCCCATGGTCGAGGGTGCAAAACGGATCAGATTTAGCCGGCAACGACTCGGTTACGGCCTTTTTCTTTGGCTTCGTACAGGTGTTCGTCAGCCTTTTCAATCATTTGCTCGATGGTTTCGAAGTTGTGGGCGCTGGTGCTGGTAACCCCGATGCTACACGTGCTTGAAATTTTGGATCCGTCTTTGAGATTGGTGATCGGCATCTGGGAGTAAGCCTGTCTAAACTTTTCTGCAAGCCCCCGACCACCTTCGAGATTGGTCTCAGGGCAAAGAATCACAAATTCTTCTCCTCCGTAACGGCACGGAAGGTCGGTGGTGCGCACCATGTTCTTAAGAAGTTGGCCGAGGGATTTAAGAACCTCGTCCCCCTGTTGATGGCCGTAGGTGTCGTTAAATTTTTTAAAAAAGTCCACGTCCACCACACAAATCGCAAACGGAGTGCTGTGCCTTTTGAAAAGCGCTAAGAGTTCTCCCATGCGTTGCTTGAAGTACCGGTGATTGTGAAGCCCCGTCATGCTGTCTTTGATTGCAAGCTCGGTTACCTTTTCAAGCTCCTGCTCTCGGCTGAGGAGTCTTTCGCCCAAAAAGCGATAGGCCTGAGCCAGCTGGCCCACCTCATCGTTGGAGTGAATGTCGATCTGGGTGGTATAGTTACCAGCCGCGATGTTTTCAGTTGCGGTGGTCAGCACTCGAAGAGGTTTGGTCAAAGTGGCGGAGTACCACAGACCTATCAAAATACCGATTGCCGAAACTAAAAGAGCAAAATATAGCGAACGGCGGATAAGCAGGTCCCGGGCATCAAAAGCAACACGGGTGTCGAGTGCCGAGATCAAAAGAAGATCAGGGCTGATCTTATAAAATCCGCCGATCTGTCCTATACCTTTGGGGTATTCGGTTCGAAGACTTCCCGACTCCACCGGTGTCTTAAGCGCAGCGTTTCGAATTAGCGTCACCAAAGGGGTCGCGGCTCGAAGAGTGAGCTTAGCCAAATCCAACTCGGCGCCCGAGCCCATCACCAACGAGACCTGGCGTTGACCAACCCCTAGCGCCGAAATTTCAAGGGCCGACTTTTGAATCATTCCAAAGCTGTAAACTTGGCCCTGGTTATCGTACTTCTCTACCACCAAAATAAAATCGGCGCCCGTTCCAAACTCAATCTGCTCTCGACCCCCAGCCCTTTGAATCGACGCGACGGTTTTCGCCAACAGCTGAACGATGTTGGCCCCTTCAAGATTGATCTGAAGTTTGGGATCGTTTGCGGTCTGTAAAAAGTAAACAATATTCTGCGATAAAGAGTAGAGGCCAAAGCCAATCAACAGCGGCGAATTTTTAAGAAAATATCGATTCAAACGGTCCCGTTCAGCCTTGTCCTCGGACCGCGCCACAATCTCGCGCATACTCACAAGGCTCGCTCGAGCGACCTCGAGGCGGTTTTGAATTTCGCGCCCCGCACTCTCGACAAAATACTGATTACTTTGCTGCACGTACTTTTCTTTATCCAAGCGGAACTCATTCAAGATGTACGCGGCATAGGATCCCAAAGTTGCCAGTGAGATCCCGATGATCAAAAACGTTAACTTCCGAAGTAACGAGGACTTACGCACAGTCGAAGTTTATCACTGCTCTTAACAAATATTCAAAGCGAGTTGGACGCTCGACAAAAGTCGCGGGCGATTTCACAATCCGAAGGCGGCCCATCGAACCATGGCCGCAGCCACATCGAGATCAACTCCGTCGGGATCAGGCAAAGTCGGGTTCTCGCGCCAATCGGCGGGAGCTTCAGGATGAGCTCCTGTGACGTACACTCGCCCCGAGCCATAACGAGTCCTCGCGGAGCCAACGGAAGAGTCCGCATAATAGGCAGTCGCCTCTACCCCACTTCGCGAACTGAAAACGAAGTACGGGCCACCTTCGAAGTAAATGTATTTCGTTGCGCCATACCACATCATAGGGAGAATGACGCCGTGGGCACTATAAATCCCCTCAAGTAAAATGGAAGTCCCTGGGAAAATCCCTAGCCCTGGCACGTCCGTCATTCCCACCATGCTGGTCGCAAGAAAGCCTCCAGCACAAAATCCAACATAACCGCCACCGCCAAAAATAAATCTTCTCAAGTTTTGCTTGAGAGCCGGCGCCATGGCCTCCGACATCGTGGCAGCCACTCCGCCGGGCTGAAGCCACACCGAGGCTCCGTTGAAGATGGCGGGATTCACTTCACTGGGACCCACATAACGGACCCGAAACCCGGCTCTCTCCGCAACAGCTCCAGCGGCTTTGGAGCAATCGTCTTCAGCGCACGCCCCGGGTCCATCGTAAACCAGCGCTACCGGTAAGCTTGGGATCGCCATCGCCTGAGGTCCGCCCAGCCACATCAAAACAAGATGTAAGATCATGACCCTTCCTTTCGAAAAAAAGTGAACACGAAAACGTTAGGAACATTTTTTTTGGATGTAAATAGGAAAAATGAAGGCGTTTAAACGCGCTGAATGATCCGATGAATTAAAAATTCTCCGCCCACGTCCACCAGATCTATAAACGAAGATTTTCGGCAAATGATCCGAGCACCACACTCTTGTTCGACTGCAGTTGGAATCCAGTCACCATGGCTACAGGCAATGGTCACTCGGTCCCTTCGTTCCGACCACTCCTTTAAAAAACCACGGATCTTGGAGCCGAGCGGTCCTCCTTCTTCCAGCCAAAGATTGGTGTCGAGATTCCGTTTCAGGGACTTGGCAAGGGGTTCAAGAGTTTCGCGGCAGCGCTTGCGGGGGCTGGTCAAAAGGAGCAAAGACTTTTCTTCGGCGAACTCGTCGGTAAAAAAAGCCGACAGGCGCTTGGCCTGCTTCTCGCCCTTTTCGCTCAGACCATTGTCAAAGTCCGTGGCCACCTTGTCGCGATGAGCATGTCTAACCAAAATCAGGCGTCTTTCTGAAAATAGCTCGGGCATGATTTTACTCCAGAGGAGTTCCACGATACCGGCGCTCAGCCAACTCTTCCAGCTTAAACTGCGCCCGGACTGTGGGCTGACCCGCAACTTGGGAACGAAGGCGCCATAACCCCTCCGGGGTAAGCTCTCGCGACTTGACGTTGTCGCGGAGGTAGGTGGGAATCACGACGTCCTTGAGGTACGTGTAAAGCCTGGGATCCAAAATCGGAAAGGCGAGCTCCAGCCTCGAAAAGAAATTGCGAGGCATCCAATCTGCGCTGGAGAGGTACATCGAACCCGAATTTTCAAAAAAGTACAACCGGCTGTGCTCCAAAAAGCGATCGACAATACTCACGACCCGAACGTTTTCGCTTAAGCCTTTCACGCCGGGGATCAGGCTGCATGCGCCTCGCACCAACAGGTCCACTTCGACTCCCGCCTGCGAAGCTTCGTAGAGAAGGTCAATGATGCCTTCGTCGACAAGCGCATTCACTTTGGCAAAGATACGGGCAGGCTCGCCCCTTTTGGCCGACATGATTTCACTTCGAATCAGAGATTGAAGCTTCCGGTGCAAACGGATCGGGGCCGGCACCAGCACTTTGAACTGGGTGGGCACGACTCCCCGGATAACCGAATCAAAAAAGTATCTTGCGTCAGCGCCGATGTCTTCGTTTGCGGTCAGGAGCCCCAGATCCGTGTAGGCTTTAGCGGTTATGGAGTTGTAGTTTCCGGTGGAGAGATGAGTGTAAGTTCTGAGGCGTCCGCGCTCCTCTCTCGTGATGAGCGCCACCTTTGCATGGAGCTTGAGTTTTCCAAACCCGAAGGCCACCTCTACCCCAGCATGAGACAACTCTTCCGCCAATCGTAAGTTGTTCATTTCGTCAAACCGCGCGCGCAGTTCGATAAGAGCTCGAACCTTTTTGGTTTTAGCTGCTTCCTTCAAACTTTGGATCACGGGCGAATTCGCATCCATCCTGTAAACAGTCTGCTCGATCATTTTGACGTCGGGGTCCTCTGCCGCCGTCCTAATAAACTGCACTACGGCATCAAATGCATCGTAAGGATGATGAAGTAGGATGTCCCGCTCGCGAAGTTTTGCGAATAGCTCAGTCTCGCTCTCTTTTAGGTCGGGAGGCACCTCCGCTCGAAGCGGCCTATGAATAAGGCGCTTGGTCTTTTTCACTTCGGGCATAATTTTTAAAACGCTACTGAGAAGACTTCCCAAGCAAAGCGTTTGAGGTGCAGAGAAACTGAGCTTATTGCTGAGCTTCATCGCGCCCAACACACCACCCAAGACTTCCTGGGAAACTCCAGAGCGATATTGGAGTCGGGAAGGATTACCCCGCTCGCGAGTTTTAACATGCGAGCGAACCAGGTCGGGTGCGCTTTCAACATCTTCGTTTTCAAGATCGACGTCAAAATCGCCGTCGCGAGTCATCCTCAAAACCGAAACCGGTTCGTCCACCTTGAGGTACTCGCCGTAAAAGAAATCGAGGAGATCATCTAAAAAAAATATGTGGAATCTCTGAGCTCCCGTGCTGTGTAAAATCACATAGGGCATTGGACGTGGAATGCGAATCCATTTTTTTGTACCAATCAGGCAAAAGAGCTGGAGGTTTCTCAGGCTCGAGACCTGTGACCACTTAAATGGCTCCGGCTCAGGCAGCTGGGTTGCGATTTCCTGAAAAAACAAACGACGCGCCATCTTGACCGTTGCCGGGTTCGCCGAGCGAAGCAAGTGAACCGAAACGTTAAAGCGGGCTAACTCGGCTCGAATGAGGTCGAGCGTTTCAGCCTGCTTTACCGTGAACTCGGTCACGGTTTCAAAAATCCCTTCCATCACGCGTTTAAGACCCATCGCATCCGTTGATTCGCCCTCTTGCCTGAGACTTCGCTGATACGCTCGAATCAACCCCGAAAGGCGAATCATAAAAAACTCGTCGAGATTACTTGCCGTAATGGAGAGAAACTTCAGCCTCTCTAACAGGGGGTTGGTCGTCTGCCTGGCCTCTTGGAGAACCCGCTCGTTGAACTGTAGCCAACTGATATCGCGATGAATGAGCGGAACTCCTGGTTTCGCAAGAAGGGAAGGTAGCGTCGGGAGATGGATCAGTTCGCTCGTCAGTTCTTTCATCTGCACTCTCTCAGACGGAATTATACGGGCGGGCTCGGTCCAGGGGTAGTTCGCGATTGTTAGACTTTGGTCGGTGCAATCATACCCGCTGAGGCTCGTTTGCTGGCCATTGGTCAGAGTGCGCCAGGGAGTTTCTGCACAGGTGCATGAAACTTATACCCTGAAAATGATATCTTAGGAGCTGCATGAGGATTCTGCTTTCAAACGACGATGGAGTCTTATCCCCCGGACTTTTGATTTTGGTGGCAGTTGTTGGCCTGACCTCGCAACTCGTAGGCTGCGCACTCCCCCCGTTTCGCCCGCTTTCCTCCAGCGGACTCACTTTAGCCAATAAAAGTTTGCGACTTACGCCCGTCAGCAATCGAATTGACCTGGTGTGGCCTATTACTCCCGACGCTCGATTTACACGAGGGTTTCGATCAGGCCGATCACCCCATGATGGAATTGACCTCGCCGCGCCGATTGGCACTCCTATTTATGCGGCTCATAAAGGGAAGGTCCTTTACTCCGGCGACGAATTTTCGGGATATGGAAACGTCGTGATCGTTGAGTCCGCACAGGGTTGGATAAGCCTATACTCTCACTGCGAGGAGCTTCTCGTATCCGAAGGCGAGTGGGTCGCAAAGGGCCAGAACATCGCAACCGTGGGCGACACCGGGAACGCTCGCGGAGCTCACCTGCACTTTGAACTTCGTAAGGGCCAAAGGCCAGTCGACCCGATGCTTTACTTTTCTCGCTACGTCGGACGCATTCCGAGATAGACATTCGACGATTCCGTTCTTAGCGTAAAAGGATGTGCAGAATCATCACCTTCTTCGTTTTTTTAATGGGATTGAGCACCCCAAACGGGTCGGCCGCATCAACCCTCAGCTACGATGTGGGTCTGGTCTCGGGCTCCCTTGGAAACGTCAACTACACCGAGGCGCACGTGGGCCTTAATTTCTCTTTTCTCGACTTTCTCGTTTGGCGTAACTCCGTGTTTGGACGCTTTGCCAACACGACGGCCTTTGGCTTGGACTCGACACTTCGATTGCAACAGATGATCGGGGATGCAAACAGTCTTGCTTTAGGCGTGTACGGTGGCGGCGGTTACAGATTCATCACGGCCGGGCGTAACGCGCCTCTGGTCGAAGCGGGGGTGTTGGGTCGATTCGGCGGTCTGGGTTTAGGTGTTGGCATCCGCAGCATTCTCAATTCGGTAGCAGACTCGGGTGCGACCAATGACACCCAATACATGTTGGTACTTACGGGCGGTGGGGTACTATAGGGAGCTTTTTCGTGCTTTCGATTGCGACGCTTGCGTTTTCCCTTCCTCTTATCTGCACCGCAACCGAGGAACAGGGCGTCTCCCAACCTGGGCCGAGCGTGCTCAATGCCCTTCAACTTGAGTCCTACAGCGAAAACTCCTCCGTTGAACTTCAGACCGTCATTCAGGACAACTATTCTACATTAAAGTATATCGCACCGGAAAAACGAGCCGAACTCCTCGAGCAGGGTAAAACTTATCTTCGGTTTCAGGGACGGGCATCGCCCAAAATGAATTCGACTCAACGGGGAGAGTACGTAAAAAAATGCGAAACCGAAGTCGCTCAAAATCCCTTCTGCCACTACGAAATCTTTCTTGAGCCGAGCGACCAACAGGTAAGTACGGTGACCCCGACACCGGAGATTTCAGAGGGCGCCACCGAGATCCGATCTACACTTAAAAACCTTTCACGATTGGAGAGCTTTGACACCTTTAGGCCTCAAGCCGAGCAGTGGTTGCAAGCTTCTCGATGCCTTTCCCCCGCGATCTACACGGCCGCCGGTTTGAAGGCCGAGGAGTTTTTCCCCGACCTACCTGCCAGGACCTTAAGCGAAGCTCTCTTCGAAAAGGCCATTGCGTGTAAGGGCAATGCACTCGTGCCACAGGCGCGGTTTCGCTTAGCACTTTTGAATCTTTGGAAACAAAATTGCGCCCCGATTGAGTCCATACTCTCCCCAATACAGCGAGGTCCCGAAAGCGAACCTTTTGTCCTAAGAGCAAAGTACTGGAGGTACCGGTGTGCGCTCAAGGAGAGCCGCCCCAAAGAAGCTCAAGCCCTCAAAGAGGAAATTAAAAGAGAATTCCCGCTCAGTTTTTACAATCTGCTCATTTCAGATCGATCCGAGTACCACTCCAACCCCACAGGAGTTTCCAGCAAACAAACATGGTTGAAGCTTCGAAGCTCTGAGCGCAAGGATTTAAATCTCCCTGTTCAAGCTCTCGAAACCTTAATGCATCTCGGTGATAAAACTCTCGCCACGCGTGTGGCGCTCACCCTGCTTCGAGAGTCGGCAAATGCCGAGATGAGCTTTCGAATGTATTTGTCTGCACTCCTTTACCGTCTCAGGCTCGGTCTTCAAAACTTTTCTTTCATTGCAAAGAACATTCGTGAGGATTCTTCGTGGATAGCTGAGGGCGTACTGAAGCTCTTTTTCCCAAATTGGTTTCGCAGCGAGGTGGAGCAGACGGTTCGGGGACTCGACCCTTACTTTGTATTTTCTCTTGTCAGACAAGAGAGCGCTTTTAACCCGACTGCCGAGAGTGCCGCCGGAGCGACGGGCCTTATGCAGGTGATGCCAAGCACAGCGAAGGTCTTTGAACGAAAAAGTACGCGGGTGTGGAGGCGAGAACTTAAAATACCAAGGGTCAATCTTCGAATTGGCACCAATTATTTAGTTCGTCGCCTCAGGCAGTACGACGGCGAGGTCGAACTCACGCTCGCGGCTTACAACGCAGGAGCGGGCCGAGTCACCGAATGGCTTCGGCGTTATCCCGTGGACGATCGCCTGTTGTTTATTGACCTGATTCCCTTTCGCGAAACCCGCGAGTACGTCACCAGCATCCTACGCAATTATTTTTGGTACATACTTCTTTATTCAGACGAGAACTTCAGAGATCGCGTTCAAAATCAAAAAAATTCTTTGAAACTTAAACTTAAGTCACTTGAGTCTCTTGACGAGTTTAAAAACAAAAAAGAGACTGGCGCTCCATGAAGACATGGCTCGGCTACCAACATTTAAAACCCTCCCCCAACTCGGCCGGTGTTCCGAACTCGCTTTGGCGTTGTCACAATCTGACCCAAAATCAGCTCGAAGATTTTTTAGGTCACTGGTCTCAGTCTGAGGGGCTTGTGACGTCCGAGCGTCAAGCGCTTCGAAAACGTCCTGTCTTGATCTTCTCTAAAATCGACAGCGAAGTGGCGGTGCTCTTTCTTCGCTTGCAGGAACTCGGAATTGCGACCGTCGCGATTGATCTTGATCGTGTTCTGTTTTCGGGCCGACTCACCCTGGCAAGCCAAGGCTCCAAGCTTCAGCCGCTCACCCTCAAAATTGAACTGGGGGACCAGTCGTATACGATCACAAGGCCTCGAAGCGTATTTTTTGCCGATGCCAACGCGACGGAGCTTTTAGACGAATATCATCTTTCGGATAAAACTCAACTGAAGGCCCACGAACGCGTTCACCTCTCACGGTGGCGCTTTGCCTTGCAAACGCTCGAGGCCGCTTACCCCGACGTGCCCTGGTATCCGGCTGCGCCGTCGCATTTATTCCGAGGAGAGTGGGATCGAGCTCTCGATTTGGCTCTTGCAAAACAAAATGGATTTGCCACGCCGAAATTTATCTTAAGCAACAGCGAAGATGAGGTCTGTCGATTTGCTCAGGATCATGCGCCGTTGGCGCTCCGAGAGACGGCGTTTCGAACCCTCTTGGACGGGCAACAAAACCTTTACTTGCCCATTCGAGCCTGGGACACAAGAGATGTCCGCAGAGAGTTGCGCGATCATGATTTGGCGCTGTCCCCCACACTTTGGGTAGAATTTATTCGCTCCACGGCTAACCTTAGATTTGTCGTCACAACAAAAGAAGTTTTTCATTTCGAAATCAAAGCGAAGTCGGGCGCTCGAGCTGTCGCGGCCTTTGATGCCGCTTCCGGCGTTGCCTCCGAGCACCACGCCTTTGATTGGCGCTTGAGACCTCTTGACCAGCAGTATCGACTTTTAAAGACACCAACCCCGCTTAAACGAAAACTCCAGAAAATTCTTAAAACGACCGGCTTTCAGTACATCAGCGTCGATGCTCTAAGAGGACCCCAAAAAGACTCTCTTGTTTTTCTAGAGATCAATCGTCCCGGCGCATGGTTTTTTCTAGAAGCCCTCACCGGCGCACCGATCAGCTCCCACCTCGCCCACCACCTCGCCGGAAAGTAAATTTTTCCGCAACAGCCCGCCGCGCACGCCAACGCCTCCATACCACTCTGCCACACTGCGTCCCGCGATGATCAAGGTGAGAGGCGACAACGCTGCGATCCTCGAACTTAGCTTTCATACGCTTGGTTTTATATCCGTATAACAAGTCAGTGCAATTGGGCGAGAGACTCCGGGTCGACAACCAGTGAATGTTGGCCGCTTACTTAACTACTACGCCGGAGACTTCCACTTTATATTTTTGGCCACTTGTAGTGTGCGTCTCTTGCGAAAACAGAATGTTTGCAGTTCTGCCATCCGCCTGGACATCCATTTTCCCCTGAATAATAAATAAAACTTTGTCTGCGTTAGTGAGCGTAAAAGAATATACAAACGATTTGCCATTTACCTTTCCAACAACTTTCCCAATATCATTGGAAGTCCACGGAGCAGTGAAACCAAATGCGCTTTTTGTTAAAATGAGATTTCCTGAATCATTTTTGAGAAATACACCAACATCGAGGCGATAGCACAGTCCCCCGCCAATAAGTAAATACTCTTCGGATGTTTGCGTATACATACCAAGTGTTTTATCGCATTGGAATGCTTCCCAAACATTGCCATTTTCAGATGTTAAGGAAGTGCCCGATCCATTCCAATAGACAATTTCACCTGCATTTGCGAAAGATCCCAATAAGAAAAGTAAAGATAGGATTATTTTCATATGATTTTCCCTCTGAGTTCAACGAGACAACAAGGCAAAATCGTTGTCCATAAAAAAATGTTTTCTGAAGAATGAGCCACGTTAGAGGCCGACAACTTCATAGTCGGCACAACACAATTCCGCTCAAAAACCAGAAAGGGGCTGACATGTTTTCTACCCCGGGCAGAGTGCTTGGAAAGACCTACACGACTTGCGATTGAGGCGACATCTATCCTGACATTGGGGGACCCACGCACTTAATGCGAAAGGCGAAATATAAACAATTTTCTTGACATGCCTATTTCGATTTTTCGCCTCTCACCAGTGCGCTCCTAAAATCCTCGATAAACATGCCACGAAACTGCGCTAGAGCCTCGATATTTACATTGGTTGGAACGGCGGCCGGGGGATTGATCTCGGCGAATCGCACACGCCAGTGCCCACAATAGCAGGCAAAAATTCGCCGCTAAAAACCGTGATACATTGCCGCTGAAACTCACGTTTGGCTGAACTCAAAAGAAAGAAACAAGGGGGCACTCTTATGAACTTAAAGTCACTTTCGGACACTCAACTACTTGACGCGACGAAAACTCTGGTGGCGCGAGAGCGGGAGGCCATGACCGCTATTCTTTGGCATCTGGAGGAAATCGAGCGTCGTAGGCTCTTTTCCGACCTAGGATGTAGCTCACTCTATGCGTATGCCGTTCAAGTGTTGGGTTATAGCGAGGATCAGGCTTACCGAAGGATCTCAGCCATGAGGCTCCTTCGCACCATGCCTGAGCTTGAACCAAAAATTCAAGCGGGTCAGCTGTCGGTGTCCAACCTGAGTCTCGCTCAAACGGTGATCCGACGGGAGGCCAAAACTACACCGCTCACGCAGCAGAAAAAACAAGAGCTTGTGGCACGCCTCGAGAACAAAACCTCAAGAGAGGCCCAGGTGATTGCACTCGACTACAGCTCAGACCCTCGTGCGCTTGCGCCCGAAAGAGAGAGGCCCCTATCTGAGGAATTCGTGGAGCTCAAGTTCGCGGTTTCTAAAAGTACCCTTGAAAAGATGAATCGCCTCAAGGGGCTCCGAGCTCATCGCACACCGAATCTCTCTACTTCCGAGTTATTGGATCAACTTTGTACCTTGGCCCTCAAACATTGGGATCCCGGTTCTGAAGCCCAAGGCGATACTTCAAAAGTTACCCCAGGACGCGTGAATCCCGACGCCATCGCGAGCGAGTCTCAGAAAGTGAATTTGCGAGAAGATGATGCCACCATCGAACCAACACACACAGGTGAACCAACGAAGAAACCTTCTTCCAGGGCCATTCCGGCAAAAACAGTTCGGCAAGTCTGGAGCCAGGATCGGAGCGCGTGTAAAATCTGCGGTTCGCGGTACGCGTTGCAGATCGATCACGTTCACCCTTGGATTCTAGGGGGCAGTAACAGGGAAAGCAATCTTCGTTTACTTTGCAGATCCTGTAACCAACGTCAGGCGATAAAGAAATTGGGGATGAAAAAAATGGCGCGCTATCTTGAATTTAGCAAAGGCGGCGGAGTGGATAAGGGCTGACAACCAGTGCGGGTGCAGCTCACCTTAGGAATTGGGGACCTCGATCGCCTTGAGCATCTCAAACTACGATCGCCTTGGTTGTCGCGGAAGGCATTTGCCTTGGACAACGCCCACGTGGAAAGCTTTTTTCATTCGCTAAAGACAGAACTGGTCTACAGAAGAAATTTTAGAACCCAAAAAGAAGCAAAGCAGGCGATCTTCGAATGGATCGAAACATGGTACAACCGGGAACGCCGCCACTCAGCCCTCGGCTACCTATCGCCGGCTGAGTACGAAAAGTTGGCATTGGCATCATGAAAACCGTGTCCACTTTTTGGGGGGAAGATCAGTGCCCTCTGTCCACTATTAAAATATTTCTCGAAGAATAGATTGCCACTTTCTTGTTTGCTGAGCGCAGCACACAAACTTTTCTACCAAAAAACTTTATCGATGCACCGTGTACGAGGAGGTCATCGCGCCTCCTCTCTCGTCTGAATAATGACCATTCGGATTTCGGCTTGCCTCAATAGTCACAGGTCCTGAGGGGTCCGCATCAATTTCAAAGGCGACCTGTCGAAGAAGCGCGTCAACACCAGAATGAAGTTGCGCAACAGCCGGATGTATTTGGGAGTAGGCCCGCTCTAGATAAACACCGGGCTTACCTGAGGGCGTACTGCCAAGCTTTACAATGTGCCGAAGGTACGCGTAGCCTAAAAAGCGAGTTGCAATTACACGAGCGTTGTACCTAAAGACTGCGACTCTACGGTTGCCATCAAACTCGACAAACACCTTTTGTCCACTCGACAAAGCTCTTGAAATAAAATTGAAGTCCGCTTCTTCGTAAAAGTGCTTCTGGTTTATCACAAAGCCAGCCATACCCTGAACATTGGCATCGATGACATAGCCGGGTAAGGTTCGAATAACTGTACCAGTGCGGAAGTTTTGACATGAGCTTATGTTAACCAGGTCCCCAATTGTAAGCAGAAATTTAGGATCGTGGTTTAAAACAGAAAGGACGATGACATTACCATTGAAAATCGTCTCAATTCCACCAAGGCTCTGCTTTAGTGCTTTTAAATCGGCTGAAACCTGCTCCCGGTCGCTGACTTGGATAGCTCCGGGAAATTTTTCTCCGAGTAATTGCAGAAGATCGATAGAACGTCTAAGCCCGGTCACGGAGTTCATGTAGAGTAGAGAATTCGCAACGAGAGAAAAGATATCTCTCGCGCGTGCCTCTGCTCGCGCATCAGACGCAAAGAGATTTTCTTGTCGCGCGATCAAAGCCAGTAGCTGGTCGAGCGGACCGTTTCCCAAAGCAAGTTCGCGTGACCAGACGGCGACGCGCTCAGTATCGACCAGCTTGCCGCCGACGTGAGGAAGCAAGTTAGTTTGAACAATCGCGTGAAAGTTTTTGATGCGTTGCCGTTCAAGTTCCGACAAGTCGACTGATTGGGGACTATAAAGACTCACGGTCGCGCGATTCCTCGTCCATGCAGCGAACTGATCTAGGGATCTTAGACTCTCGAGTTGTTTACGGGCCCGGGTCTGGTCATCTGCACTCTGAGGATCTCCCTTGAATTTATATTCCTCGAACTGACCTTTAAGAGCGAGCTCAAAAATCCTGGCCATTACTGGCAATTCCTTAAGTGCCGTCGAATCGCCCTTTTCACCAAATCGATTGACGAGCACCTTAATAGGCTCGATATCGCCCCACTGTTCAGAAAGTCTCGCGAATTGCTCGTAGGTGAAATCGACTGGCAAACCCATGAGAGATTCCGCTATTGTATTTTTAAGTTCAGCTTCAATAGCAGTTTTTATTCTACTGATGATGCTCGCACTTTCTGAAGTGATCCTATTTATACCCATAATCGCTAACACCCGCTCCCAAGCCTTTGAGGTACTACCAAGCAAAACCTTCAGGTTTCGCATCTCCGTCAGAATTTCGATAAAACTCGATAGTCTTCGATCCTTGAAAAAAGTGTTTTCAAAGCTCAGCGATGCGAAAGCGGGGTACGAAAGTCCCTTCTGAATCTCAAGTGCAAGCTCATAAACTGTTGCGACGCTTGATTCTGATGTTGATTTACCAATTTCACGAGGAAGGCCAGTAACTAAGGTAAGCAGGTCAAACGAATTTTGCACCCCCGCCCACTGCGCTGGAGCAAGCGAAACCGCCTCCTCAAATAGCCGCAACCCCACATCTCGCCGCCGTACACGATCCCAAACCAGGTGATGTATATTGGCTGAGAGGCCAAAGTCAGAGGTTAGCTTTTCAATCTCTTTCTGGATCGCTTCGATTGACTGAATTTGCCAAAACCGCCAAAACGTTTCCATTTGCCAAGTGGGAGAACCAACGAGTAGAGCCCTAAAAAGTCTCGCTCGATCTGCTGGGGCGACCTCTAACCCATTCCTTCTTAGCCCAGCGATCAAGTCTTTCGCCCACGAGCGAAAAGGCGGCCACGACATGAGATCAGCTTTCTCCTCCGCGGCCTCGTTTAGTGCCATGATCGTTGCCTCGTTTCGAGCATAGAGGGCAAAATGCGCGTGAGAATCAAAAAACTCAGCTGCTTTTCGCCTGTCCGGATCTTTGAAGGTGATTAGCATCTTTTGCGCAAGCATCTTCTGCGCAAGCACTTCCGCTGCTCTCAAAGATTTCAGCGAATCTGAGAGTTTGGGGAGATTAATCTCTGAAACTTCAGGGATCCGAATTTGGTCCCGCATGCGACGCCATGCCACCCAGGAGTTGCCCAGTTGGCGCTTGAGCTCACGAAGCTCGCCCATAATCCTGAGTGTTTCGCGGAATAACTTTTGATCGCGAAACATATCTTCGTGGATTGGCAATTCGCTAAAAGCAGGTTGATTCAGATTCGCTTGAACACCCAGTGTTAATTCATAAAGTAGTTCGAGGTCCTCTTCCTTATGTGCATGAGAAAGGAGGGATCGCGGTAGGCCAGAGAACTCAAGGAGCAGTTCAAGAGAACTCCGAATTCGGAAATTTTGTCGTCTGATTGATAGCTTTAGAAACTCTGCAAGCAGCCCAAGCACGATGTCACAACGTTGGACTCTGTCAAACAAAACACTCACCACGCGCGAGTCAATGCCAAAGTATCCTTCCTTAGCAATTAACATAAGCTGGGACTGCAACAAATCGATCGAGTTCGAATCTAGTTTGATTCCCGAGATAGTTTCCAGGGCGCCAATAGGATCCTGCGAGATTCTGTATTTCGTGAGCCGGTCATCCTGAGTATGATCGTTTTGGTTTTTGAGAATCGTTCTCTCTGGTAAATTGTTTTTATTCAAGTCAAATACTCGTCGAACAAACTCGGTCTGGTTTAGATGGCCATCACGTTTGAGAGTTAGCAAAAATCCTCGCGGGTCCGCTTCTTGTGAGCAGTGTGTCGTCACCCAGCTTAAAATGATCTCTCGAACTTGGGGAGGTAGTGGAGTAGACTTTGCGCGATAGAGTTGATAGATTTCTCCCGGCGAAAAACTGGTCCCCGCCAGTATTAATCTCACGCTGTTAAGTGTTTTTGGTGTGGCTGAGAGTCGAAATTCTGGACTGAGAATCCATTGAAGAAGGCCATTATAATAGATATGGCGTTCTTTTGTCTCCAGGTTATGCAACGAAAGAAAATCTGTTAAAGCCATCACAATGTATTGGAAATAGGGTACAAGCTCCGGCTCTTGAGCAAACTCACTTAACCCCACCGGTCGTCGGTCATATTTCAAGTTACTCCTAAACCGAGGCCCGGCGCCAAAGGCTAGTATCGGGTGCCGGCGAATCAAGTCTCTTAAAATGTCGGCTTGCACGTGGGTTGGGAAGGTGTGGACCAAGGCTAAGATAGGCTGCCAAAACATCTTGGTCTCGTAATATGATTCACCTAATCCAACTGAAAGACTATGTACCAGATTGTAAAGCTGATGCTGACGCTGAAGTAACGGAATTGAAAGAAATCGAAAAAAGTTTAAAATTCGCGCAAAGAGCTCAGCTTGACTTGTGATCACACTATCTAAAAGCGGCATATCGGGGCTCAGCTGCACGACTCTATGGAAGAGGTAATTAGGCAGTTTAAGCAACTCCTCAGCGTTAAAACCAAGGTGACTAATGTATTCATTTAAATGACGCTCGGACTTTCGAAGGAGCCTCAGAGCTACCTGAATGCGTTGGTCATTGTCCGAAAACTCAAGTCCGCCTTTAGCAATATCCGATTTGGCGAGAGGTAGAAACATCAACATCAAGTGCTTTATTTGAAAGTCTTCGGACTCCATTTCTAGAACATTTTTGATTAGCAATTCCAATCTAAAGAAGGATTCCTGGGGCGAAAAAAGTTGTTTCAAAAGCGAGACGGAACGGAGGCGTTCTCTCGTGGATAAGGTCGAAACTCTTGCCAGCACCTCTCTAAATCTAAGAGGACTGTTTCTAATCGGACGAAGTATTAGATTTTTAACTGCTTCGGCAAAGTCTACGAACCAAAGATCACTCCTCTTGAGTCCTGCCGTCGGGAAAAACCTAAATGATTCAGGGAAGCTCTTGAATACCAGCAGATTAAGCTCGATGGCGAGATCGTCTGGAAGGTTGAGCTCAGTAATAACGGACTCTACAAATCTTGCGTCCGTACCAATCATGTCCGCCTCGCCGGCACGCCATTTCATGACGTGGGAGTAATCTAACGCCCGATCCAGTTCGACCACATTCGAGATGCATTCGTGAAATACAGTAACTTGATCTTGAGGACTCAATTTTGAGACGGGAAGAAATTTCAGTACATTCCTCCAGTCAAACGCGGCCCACTGACGCAAAAACCGCAGCCGATCAGGCCCCGATGACCGACTTAACGATTTTTCAAACACAATTGAATGCAACTTTGGCGAATCGAACACAGAATTTGAGAGTCCTTTAGCGACCTCAAAGATCCGGATCATATCTACCTGATCTAACCCCATTTCTGGCAATGCAAGCATGGAACCCTTAATCTCGTCCTCTAAAGTGGTTCGGTCGCGACGAGGCAAATAAAGAAGTCCAGAGTTTTCTAAAATCGCAATTAGCACGTCGGCCTTGTCAGCCGATGTCATGTTAAGCACGTTCAAGGCTTCGAAAATATAGCGATAGGATCCGACAAGCGTTTCACTGCGATAGTGCGCTGACGATATAAAAATCTCTTTATAATGTTTCGAATCCAGGGGGACGAGTTCGAGAAAACTCCAAAGTGGTACGTGGGTGGGAGCTAGCTTATGGAAGCATTTTGCAACAAATTGATACGCCTCATATCGTTCTGACTCGGGAGCATTTTGTAGCAGGCGAAGCTTGTCTTTTGAGTCAATCCATTCGCTCTGGAAAATTGTTTCCGGCCAGAGGCCTGCATAACCAAAGCTAGGGATCGAAGCCTTGAATTCCCCCAAAGAAAATCTGGGCCTAGGCTGGACTGGCTTAATTTCAAACAATTTCGAGAGGTCAAACAGCCCACGACAACCGGTTGATGCGGAAATCTCGGGACTGACCCCAAGCGCCATGAGCAGGACACAAAGCCGGAGAGATCGGAAACAAATAAACCTTCCCGTCATTTTCTATCTCTAATTTTTTTTAGAAGCTCGCTTGTCAATACAAAAGCCGCAGAGCACGCATCGGAATTCGAACCTCTGACCTCCTGGCTTCTAATGCGAACCTCTGTTCTACGTGCTTCTTCATTTTGAAAATCCTTCAAGGTAAACCGGTTTGCTATCCGCTTCGCCTTAAGCTGTAACCCGCTCGCTAGCGTCGAAAATTCTTCGCCTGAAATAAATCCTCGTTGAATCAGTCGAGCCGTAACCGCACGAACAAGCCCCCATCGTTCCGCCAACAGTTCAGTTGCAATCTCTTCCGCCTCCCTAATCAATTTTAATAGTTCCCTGTCGAAGATCTCGCGCTGGCGGTCGCTCAATTCCGGTTCGCCGTTTTCATTGATCTGAACCGCCCATAGAGACGGCTCCATCCCCCAGCTAACAAGATACTTGGCACCTATCAAATGAATTTTTTTAAGGTCACTGCTCCAACCCCCATCCTCAGGCAGCCCCGCTAGCTTTTGAGCAACCCTGCCACCCATGAGCCGCACAAGATGAGCAAGTGTAGAGTTCCGGTCAGGACTTTGATTTCTACCAGCAACGGCCTCGTAGCGAGTATACCCGAAATAGGCCAGGTCCTTTTTTGTTCCCCCAAGGCAAGTAATGTGAGCTACACGTTCACCGGTAAGCTCAGGATCATTCAGTAGTGCGTGGCCAGCCTCATGAAAACTTGTGCTCTTGACTTGCGCCGCATTTCCCCTAGGCCGCTCAGCTGCATGTTCGATAAGATTAGTTTCGAAAGTTGAGACACTACGCCCATGCTTGACGATGTCGATTGTGAGTATGACTTCCCGATCTTGAAGTCGACTTCTGCGATAGGGCTTAGCCGAGAAATTGTCGGAGAGCTTCATGCGTAATGTCGTATTGGGTAGATCCTCGGGACTATAGCCATCCCTTACGAGCGCAGCCGTCCAGATACCACCGACCCGCTCCTCAAGAACTTTGCGCACACTGCGCCCGCCTAGATCCTGTGTGAAGAAAACGAAGGCCGCATGTTTGAGAAAGTCGCTGTCATATGCGATCTGAATTCCCCTATTTTGCTTTTCAAACCTTTTGATTTGATCATTCAAGAGTTTCTCGGTAACTCGAATCATCTCCTCGGTTGTAAGGGGCTTCAAAAGCAAGACATCGGCCATGCGACCCAGGAATGCCTCTGGCACCCCCGCCGCCCTTAAAAGTTCCCGCACTTTCTCGCGTGAGTTGTTAGCTTTCCAAGCGGAGAGTCTTAAGTCATCGCTTGAGATACCTTGAAATAGCGTTTCTCCATCGTTCCCACTAAAAATGAAAATGTAGTTTTTGAGGTCATAGGTCTTTCCGTTCACGGGCGAGGTCCACTTGCCCTCATCCAAAATGTTGTAGAATTGCTTGAAGAGTGCTTCTTTGCGAGACTTGCTATCTCCCCCCATATTAGAGGCTTCGTCGAAAGCAATAACTCCTCCGGTTGGATTTTGAATTAGCGCCTGCTCGAAGAGCCATTCTGTCGTATGACCTGAGTAACCAGGCTCCGAGCCAAACACTTTGTTTAGGTCGGCATCGTTTCGGACGCCACCCAACGGAATGATGGCCGCCCGCGGGGCTGAGCCAAAGAGTGCTTCGGCAAGTGCTTTCGCAAATTCAGTTTTGCCAATTCCTGTTTGACCGATCAAGAAAAGGGAAATTGGTCGATAGCGGGTAGAATCGCCATACTTTGCATAAAGGGACTCAACCGCGCTTCGGATCAGCATATCTTGTCCAATGATACGCTCACCTAGTTTTCCCGAGAGATTTTTGAGCTTTTCTAGAATCTCCGGGTCGCCAAGCGGGTTAGAAAACCTCTCTTTTGGAGCCCGCGAAGTAATCGAATCTCCCGATCCATTGGTAACTCGAATAGTAGGCTCAGAGACAGGGCCTGTTTGCTCAAGAGTAAGGTTGAGTTGAACATCCTTAGGCAGGTCCCAAGTGGCCTGCGCGGTTCGAAAGGCGCGCTTGAGGTAGCTTTCGATGTTTCGGTTGATTTGAGCAGCTCCATCCGTTTTTGAAAAGCCTGTGAGAGCCAAATGTTCGACAAGCCTTTCGTCGATTGAAAGCTTAACGCGAAACTTGCGATAGATTTCAGCTCTGAATTTCTGTGCCTCGAGTTCACCAATCGTAGCTGCGGATTTTTCATCAAGCGGAGAAGCTACCACAAACTCATCAATGCGATTGACTACTTCCACGGGGAGTTGAAAAGTGTCCCTGCCGCCTGAAGATCGGGTAAAAAAATCCTTGAGATCGCTGCGAGTTAACTCCATGATGCGCCGGTTGACTTCCACAACCGGCCAATCCTTGACGCTGTCCGGGAAAATGTAGCGAGAGCCTCGATTGCTTGTTAAGATGATGATGTGACGATTGGTCTTGCGCACCTTCCCATCGCCGCCCGTCACTTCGCCCAGATCAAAAAGTTCCATTAGGCGTTGCCATGAGTTTTGGCTCATTTTCTCTGCTTCATCGATCAAAATGACACCGCCGTACTTACCTCGTGCGGGGTCATCAAGAAACTGCATCAACTGACCAGGTTCCTTATTTGAGGACAGCATTCCTGGTGCGGCCCCCATAAGGGCATTCATAGCACCGCTCTCAGCGCCCGCCGAATAGGCGGTCCCATCGATACGGAAGAAGTGATTTTCGCTTCCGTACGCCACTCTGGCGAAACTCCGTGCGAGGTGTGATTTGCCAACCCGCGAAGGTCCCATTATCACAAGGACCTTGGGACGGGTGCTTTCTCCCATGAGCAAGTCACCGAATTGCTCAACGACGGACTCAATCATCGGCTGCTGACCGACAATTTGCACATTGAGTTTTGATTTAAGGCCGTCCAAATAAGTAGAGAACTCTTTTCCATCATGAGGGTTGGAGGGTAGGCCCGTCACCTCGGTGGCGTGGCGATAAACTGAGATGTCGTCAATGTGAATTTGGTGACCCTGATTGATTCGATGGGTTTTGATCGCCAGATCTTGAAGAATCTTGAATGGTCCATCGGGTCTGGCATTCTCCGGTTTTAATGATGGGCCGAGTCGAATGGCCACTCGGATTGCATCGTCACTGAAAGTGACTTGGTAACGCTTCTGTATTTCGGGTATCCATGAACCACGAAGAAGGTCGAATGAGTTTTCGGGCGTTAGTTCTTCGACTCCAACAGGTTCCACCCGGCGCTCCATAGCTTCATTGTGCTTTAGAGCAAGTTTTAGTTCTTTGAGGGTAGTTGCCCCAATGAGCTTAATCGCTCGCTGCCTCGAATCCAAATAGGGCTTCATCGCTTCAATCTGGGCTTCCGAAATGGCATGGAACTCATCGATAAAAACAAGAATTGATTTGTTGCGTCCTTGATTTCGATTGGAATAGTTCTTTTCTGTTTCAAGGATGGCATTAAAGAAGATTTCAATGGCTTGGCCGTCCTTTCTAGCTAGCTCAGAAATTTTCGCGGGGGTCGTTAGGATGATCTCAGCGTCTTCAAGGATTGCTTTGAAAGCGGGTGCCTGTGGAATTTGGCCTCGAACAATTAGTGCTGCCATCTTGTCAACTACCGTGGTCTTTCCGACACCTGCAGGCCCTACAAAGACTGGATTTTTCCCTTTAATTCGAACGAGGATATCAAACGCCCGATTCGCCTCCTTATCCCGGCCTATGACTTCGATAAACTGATGTGCCGAGATTTCCGAGCGGACCCGATCGGTTATGATCTCAGTTGCAGTGGACAAAAGGATTTTTTCAGCTTCGCCGCCAAACCGCTTGAGATACTCTGAGAATTGCTGGGCGTTGGACGGTAACGGTATAATAACAAGCACCAGGCTGACGATACAACTAGCAAGGGCCCGCGAAGCGTCCGCAATCGAGATAGGGCTTGAAGCGTACGGCATATGGTATACCAAGTTTCCGTTCGAAATGTGGTTGGAAGTTGTTTCC
>FRDC01000768.1_pt1 | contig 57125 bp, 51 predicted proteins | sample 1106171 | NCBI WGS metagenome assembly FRDC01 (sample SAMEA3930566, study PRJEB13176) | freshwater metagenome | biome: Drinking water system; feature: drinking water; material: water | place: Singapore | collected 2014-12-20 | reverse complement strand
TAACTCGGTGTCTTTGAAACCAGCAGCAGCTCAATGCGACATCTCTCGCCGCCCAACTGTATGCGCAATTCTATGACTTTGAACATGCTGAACACTTGATTGAGCTTGCGTTGGCTCATAACGATACGGCGTGGACATGGCATGACCGAGCACTGATCTATGAACTCGAAGATCGCTATCAGGATGCGCTGACCGCTGCCCGCCGTGCTTTCGACCTTAATCCACAGTCCCCGGCAACTTCTATTTGTGTGGCACACCTATTAGCCTTGATTGAACGAGACAACGAAGCCATCGATACATTACGTACGCTGTTGACTACAATCGAGAGTCCACGCATGGCTGCTTACCTTGCCGACCTTGAGATTGAGCACGGGCAGCATGGTCGTGCCCTAGAGACACTGGACCTTTTCGATCGCCTGACAGTTATTAAGGATAAAGGGACAATTTCTTGGCTCGCTGGCAGGCGGAGCGATGTCTATAGCTTGTTAGGCGACGTTCCATCTGCACTGGCCCATGCGCGCGTGGCAAAAACCCCTTTCTATAAGGAGATCGCCAGCAACTTGGAGCAGGCCGGAGCTGAAAGTCACCGTGTCATGCTCCCGGTTGGGTTTGTGCGTCAACATCACATGACCTGCGCGCCAGCCACACTCTCTGCTGTAAGTCGGTATTGGAATATGGCTGCTGATCATCTTGATCTAGCTGAAGCAATCTGCTACGACGGCACTCCGCACCATAGTGAACGCCAGTGGGCAACAACTCACGGATGGCACACTCGAGAATTTACCGTCACCTGGGAGTCAGCCCGTGCGCTCATTGATACAGGGACCCCCTTTACGCTAACCACAGCAGACCCAGGCGGATCGCACTTACAAGCAGTCATCGGTTATGACGCAAGCCGCAGGGTCCTCCTGATTCGCGATCCGTACGCGCGCGTTTATGGTGAGTTCGCAGCCGCGTCATTCTTTGAATCCTATGCTTCAACCGGTCCGCGTGGAATGGTGTTCATCCCCAATGACCTTCGTGATCGCTTAGAAACTATCATCCTGCCTGACGCAGCACTCTACGATCTTCTCCATGACATCCAGCATGCTCTTTCTGTCCATGATCGAGACCGCGCTGCTGCTCGATGCGATGAGTTGGTTCATAGCGCACCAGGACATAGGATTACCCTCAACGCCCAACGGACACTTGCTAATTACGATGGGGATCAGGAAGAACTCCTACGCATCATTGAACAATTGATCGCGTTGTATCCCAGAGATGTGATGTTGCGCCTCGTGAAAGTGAATCTCTTACGAGAACTGGCCGACCAGTCCACCTACTTCAAGTATTTGGAGGATCAGGCAACTGCACCTTCGGCTCACGCTTATTTCAAATTGCGCTATGCGCAGGCTTTACTTGATGACGGGCGACGTCACCATGAAGCCTTCCAGATCCTGAAGAAAACGTCTCGCATATGGAACACCCCAGAAACCCTCAGTGCCCTGGCCGATGCCAATTGGTATGCCGGCCAGCATCGGCAAGCTGTCGATTTATACCGACTGGCGGCGACACTGGCAAATACGGATGAAGGACACGCCTATGCCTATTTCCGAGCTTCACGGCTCGTTCGTGCAGAGGAAGAAGCCATTGGCTACCTACGGCATCGTGCCGCTCGCTATGAGAGACGCTCTTCTCGACCTGCCATAACGCTGTACGACTGTCTATCGGAATTGAATAGAACTGATGAAGCTTGCGAAACTCGTGACCATGCACTCGCACTGCGACCAGAAGATGGAGAGTTATTGTTGTTCGCGGCTCGTTCTGCCTCCGAGCTTGGTCAACAAGAAGAGGCGACGTCCCTCCTTCAGCGTGCGCGCGATCGTTGTAAATGGACTGACTGGCTCCGAACGGCGGCACATATACAGGAACGGGAAGGACACCTTGAAGAAGCTCGACGGCTGTGGCAAGACGTCGCCGAACTGGAGCCGCTTAACCTCGATGCCCATCGTGCCATAGTGCGACTCACCACAGAAATCAACGAGCGGTCAGATGCCATACAGTACTTACGCCAGCTTGCCAGGCGATTCCCGCACCATCAAGGCATCAATGAACTCTTCGCTGAATGGCTGAATGAAGCAGCACTTGAAGAGCAAGACAGGGCGGTTCGACAACTCCTCCTGATCAGTCCAACGAACGCCTGGGCTCACCGTCAACTTGCGGTGATACTCGCCAAGCAGGGACGCTTTGATGAAGCCCGTGCTGAAAGCACTCTGGCACAAGAACTGGTTCCACATGCAGTCTCTTGTTACACCACACACGGATTCATCGAATTGCGCGCTGGTCGACTGATGGAAGCTCGCGCCGCATTTCGCGCTGCGCTACGCTGTTCCGTCGACTCAGACTATGCGCTGACAAACCTGTTGGACGCCTGCCAAACCCTAGACGAACGTCGAGAAGCACTCACATTTATCCTGGATGAGATGAAACGGCAGGTGATTATCGGAGACTCTCTGCTCAGCTTCCAACGCTCGGCCTGTGGCACGTTAGAGGCGAATGAGCTGAAGAGCATCCTCGACGAGGCTCGTCAAATCCGCCCCGACATTTGGCAAACCTGGGCAGCCTGTGCAAGGCAATGCATCGAGATGCAACAGTATGAAACCGCCCGAATGGTCTGCGTTCAAGCAATCGCTAAATTTCCCTTGATTCCTCGCCTACATATCGAACTCGCAGAAACGGCGAGGTTGTTGGGTGATCGTCAGGCAGAGCGCGCTGCTTTACAGGAGGCCCTTCGGATCAATCCGACCTGGGGCTATGCCGCGCGGCAACTCGCGGAATCGTGGGAAGCAGCGGGTGATTTTCAGATGTCACGGGCTGTGCTTGAAGAGGCCATTCGGCGGTCGCCGTCCGATGCACTTCTGCATGGCTATTTAGGCGCCACGCTCTGGCAACTCGACGAGTGCACAGATGCGATGCGACACCTGGAGCAAGCGGTTCGGTTAGACGTCTGGTATGAGTGGGCGTGGAACCGATTGAAAGAACATGGACCAAGCCTTACCCAGCCAGAAGCGGCAGTGGCACTCGCTCGGACGCTCGCCATACAACGACCGGGCGAACCCGGCACCTGGCTGGCGGTGGCCCGTATGGCAGACCATGCAGAGGAGAAACTTGCCGCGGTTGAACGCACATTGGCTTTGGCGCCTTTGACGATAGACGCCCATCATTTGAAGCTTGATCTCCTAATTCAAGCACATCGTTTCGATGAGGCCCTAATTGCGTTGCGGACCACTGCTTGGGGGGCGACTCCGCCTACGGCACTGCGTATTAAGAAGTCCAAGATTCTGGCCGAGCAGGGCCAAAAGGAAGAGGCCATTATCCAGTTGCAAGCTCTCCTGACAGAAGACCCGCAGTATGTGCCAGGGTGGAGACAACTGGCTGACTGGCAGGATCAGCAGGACAATTATGCCGGCTACCTGACGGCAGTCCGTCAGTGGCATAGCCTGGAACCTGACAACGCCTATGCGTTGGGCTATCTCGCAGATGCCCTCGCCAAAGCCGAAGACGAGACGGATGTACGGCCCCATTTAAGGCGCGCTTTGGAACTTCAACCGGATTACGTGTTTGCGGGACACTGGCTTTTTGATCTTGAAATGCACACCGGAGCGCTAGATGCAGCGGAGCGAGTGCTTGGCGTTCTGAAGGTACATGCCAATACCATGGCCACACGGCTTCGGGAAGTCCGGCTCACAATTCAGCGAAAGTCACGCACCCTGGCAGTCAATCTCGTACGCGATATGCTCATCGAGAAAGGAAATGAGGATATCGAGACTGTGCGCGAAGCAGTGACAGCTCTTGATGAAGCAGGATGGGGTCGGGATCTGACAAAGATGATCAATGCCCTGGCTATCGATTCCCGCGCCAACCCTTTGGTAGGAACACTGTGGGTAGAACGGCGCGCGGAGCCCTGGCTTGCGTGGAACCGATTTCGAGGGTACGAGGATGTCCTCGCTAACAGTCCTGTGAAAGACTATGCGGCTCAGGCCTTGATTAAAGAATACGGGAAACCAGACCGTGTCAAGGCACTCCATCACTTAAGGAATCAGTACGGTTCCGAGTGGGCCACTCACGAAAACCTCTTCCCTGCTCTTGCATCGGCGTTTATGGGAGCGATGGATCCCTGGGCCGCCATCAAATGGATTGGGAAGAACTGGGAGGAGCGGTCCGAGTTGTCCGCACAAGTCTTACTCACTCTCGCATGCGCCCTGCGCTATGATGGGCGGCCACAGGATGCCCATGACATTCATGAAGCAGCACTAGCACGTCTCGAGGATTACTCCTTCCCCATGCACCGCATCTGGCTGAAGCTCGATGGCGCTTGCCACGGAGACTATACCAAAGTGGATCTAGCGCGAGAGAAGACCTGGCACTCGCCCATTCAGTATGTGTACGGCAATGGAGAGTACCAGAGCATGATTGACCGGTATTTGCCGGCGGCCCAACAGGGCGATGAGGAAGCACGGAAGTTTATCGTCTCCATGTATCAGTACGGTTATGGGCCAGACTCTGCTGCGGCCCAAGTGCTGCCTTGGTATGCGGCCTCCATTGAGGGGGATCGCGCATACAATGAGAAACGCTACAATGACGCACTGAGATCGTTTGAACAAGCTGCACTGAACGGCAATGTAACGGCTCTGCAACGACTGGGGAACATGTACTGGAAGGGAAGAGGGGTTGCTTCAGATTGGATCACAGCCTATCTGCTATGCCTAGAAGCCATGCGCTATGGCCACATCATCGCGAAGGGACAAGTTGCTTGGATGCTTCTGGGTGGTCTTCAAGCCAAAGAAGGAATGAAAACCGGACTGGCACTCAAGAAAGAACATCGGCTCGAATGCAAGAAGATCAAGACAGTTTTTCTTAACTTGTGACTTTTACTAAGAGAACAAAGTCAAAAGGCATAAATTCTACTTGGTCGGCTTCAGTGCCTTTGAGCAATTAAGAACACAATCCTGTCATGGCACTCTATAAAAAACCTCGGATCGTTCCCTCACATTCAGGGTACCGATCCGAGGCCTTTTTCTAAACACATACGGTGTGCGGGATCGCCGCACACCGTATGAGGTACTATAGCTTCAGCGTAAACCAGGTGGAGAGTGACTTCATCCCGTTCCGTTCAATATTTGCCCCATCCCACACCGCAAATGCGATAGGGATAGACAGCCCGGACTTGAATTGCGTGTCGTTGGCATCGCCGGTTTCCAGCGACCGCTTCACAACCACGCGCCACGTCGGACCAGAATAGGCCCCGCCTTTGACGGCCCCGGACGGCTCCCACACCCCGTTCCCGATGACATCTTGATGTGCTTGGGTGGTCAAGGTGCTGAACCCGTTCGCACTCAGGTCTTCGACCGAGCTCACACGCAGCGTCGGGTCGGACATGATGTTCCCGGACCAGATACCGGGATTGAACGGGCCAAGGCTCCGGCCGATCCGATCCGGATAGGTCACCCCCCCGGCCGGCTCTTCAAAGTAGAAGTCCCAGAAGATCCCGGGATATTGATCGTCAACATCCCAAATACCGGCACTGTCCTTACCGAGGTCCTTCTGCCATTCCGCATTCCAGCGCCAGATATTCGTCGTTCCGCCGGATTGCCCCATACACTGGAACGGCGGCGCACCGGAAGTATTGACCGGGAACATGACGGCGACCTGATCCCGGAAATCCTGCGGGCCGATCGTCGTATCGTTCTTGGTCTGGTCGATCCACTCTAAACGCATCGCGATTTCCTTGCCGTTCGTCATCGCCTTCACGAACACCGACTTCACCGAGATGTTCGGGTGCATCGGTGTGGTGACCAGCTGACCGCTCAGCGGAACCACAACCCCAGGCACACCTTCCCATACCGGGTTGGCGCCATCCATGGGGATCGGCCCCTTGATGGACTTCGCCGGGATTGTGACCGGCTGGCTGACCGCCAGCGGCACCTGCCCGATCGTCAGCATCGCGCCAACGGCGAGGGCAGAGAGAAGAATGGCAAACACCAAACTTTTGTTGGCCGTCTGCACTACGCGCATATGACTAATCCCTCCTCTCAACGAATAAAGATTACAACACCCCTGGAAGAGACCGCTGCCATGAAGCTCGGCTTCGTGTCGAACCGCCTACGCGGTCCCGACCGGCCCCTTCTCGTCCTTCTCCTTGTCCTTGTCCTTGCCATCCATGAACGACTGCGCGCCCACTTCATTAAGCAACAGACTCAGTTCATTGCCCTGGTCCTGCGCTCCACATTCATACGTTTGGCCTTCGGGAGAATTGAAGGTCGCCGGGCGATAATCGGTCTCCGTGTAGGGCTGAGGCGCCACTCCCAAAAACGCCGTTTCAAACTCCATCCAATCGGCCGTCATGTCCGCGACCAATCTGAAGAGACCGGAATCCGCCTTCTTGGACAGCATGCGGCAAAAGAGCGGCACCCACCGGCCGATATGGTTTTTGACGAATTTCTTCTGAGCTTCAACGACAATCTGCGTTTTCTCGGCGCCATCGTGACAGCGCGAGTACGACTCTTTGTAGGCAAGGAAATGCATGAACTCGAATTCGACACTCAGATGGTCCAGCCGTTCGTGAATGTCCTTGGAGAGCTCCACGCCGAACGCCTTGTAGAACCCCGAAATATCGCCCATCACATGCGACTGTGCAAACACGTGATCGTTTCCAAACAACGTTTCGTACGGCGGGCAATCGAGCGTGATGACGTTACTGAATACCCTACGATGCTCCGATTGCAAATCGCTGAGCTGCCAATTGGCGCATTCGGAAGCAATCAGCGTTTCCGCCAGATCGAATTGTTTCTTGAGCGCATGGATCTTCTGCACGGCGCGCTCGCCGCCCCCACCATCCAGCATGGCCTGCAAGGTATCCAGCGCGGCGCGGCCATCCTCCACAAATTCGCCGCAGCGGAGATAATCGAGAAACTCCTCGTCTTCCGGATAGAGCAGGCTCCAGGAAATCAGCAGATACAATTTGCTGCGATTCAAAGCGCGTTCGACTGCAGGAGAATCCTTGATCGGCGAGGGAGCCGGAATAACGGCAGCAGCGGAAGGAGAGGCACCCGACACAGGCTGTTTACTTGGCATCAATTTGTCCTCCGGGCTGTCGAGTCATGTCAGGAGACACCCGCCCCTCTCACAACGAACTCGCCCACCCGCGCAACAACCGGATTCTGAGACCGGAGACTTTGTATGTATATGAAATGGCCGAGTGTATGTCAAGGGCGAACTACTCCGGTAACCGGTCACCGATCGATCCCTGCAAGCCGGCCGGCCGGCGTGACGCGGATCGCCACATGGTCATTGACGGTCTTACACACCATCTCGCACATGCCGCACCCGACGCATGCTCCGGCCGTCACGGTGAGCTGGAGCGACGCTACATCCACGGCAAGCGCGCTGGTCGGACATTTTGACACACAGGCATAACAACCTTGCCCGGCCGTACACAACCGATGGGAAACCACCGCCATCCCCATTCGGACGTCGGCAATACCGCTGACCGGCAGCAACGCTCCGGTTGCGCAGGCTGCGATGCAGGGGAAATCGTCGCACAACAGGCAGGGCGACCGGTCGACGAATAAGACCGGCGTCGCATCGTGGCTGTGCGCGACAATCGCGCCGGGCGGACAAGCCTTGATACAATCCCCGCATTTGGTGCAACGATCGAGAAAAAGCCCCTCCCCTACAGCGCCCGGTGGACGGAGCCAATCCGTACGAATCGGCATCGGCCCTTTCGCCGGAGCGGCATCGGCCTCCCTGGAAAATTCCTGTGCGGCCTTCGCCACCGAGCGAACAGAATCCTTGATAAAGTCGCGCCGGCCGTATGAGGGGTCCGTTGCCATAGAGAAACTGCAACCTTCACGGCCAGATGGTCAAAATGGCCGTCCAGCGCGGCCGCAACGAGCGAAAGGCCGAATCGTACGCTTTCGGTACGTTGAGGCCTTGAGCGATGTGAGAACAAAGCTGGCGGCCCTTTTCACCATCTGGCCTACATGACGCCGTCGGCACGCAGCTTATACACCTCCACGCAGCGATCACAGGCGCCGAATTCCACGTCCCATCCCGGATGGTTCTCCCGGATAAAGTCGAGGACATACGACTCGATCTTGCTCCCCATATCCTCCACCCAGGAATAGGTGGGAAATCGGCACAGCGGACAGGGAAATCCCGGCATGAGCATAACCTTATTTTCGCTCTCCGGCACCTCGCCGCCCTCTACATCGACCGCGCGATCCATCACGCGAAGTGTGTCGGTGGCCATCTCGATCAATTCAGAATGCGTGAAATACGAGGTCTGCCACAGACCTTCGAACACCGACTTTAATTGAAGCGGCGCAATCTTCCGATACCAGGACCGGAACTCCTTGAACCGATCCTCCTTGCTCAGCATCGGCTCTTTCCCCGCAGCAACCAGCCGGCTGTCCACACTCAAGCTCCACAGCACACGATAGCGCTGCAAGATCAGCGTTTCTTCGCCTGGATTCTGTCCCACTTTTGTGTCCGGGTCGTACCCGAAGACCGGATCGATCATGTCGGAGATATGCATCAGCTCGTGGCGGCAGTACCGCGTGAGAGCCGGATCATAGAATCGTCGGGGGATCAGCTTGATTCCGACGCCTTTGAGGCCCTTCTCCTCGAACTCCCTCGCCAATTCCTTTTCCACCGAACCCCACTTTCGCAGAATATCGACACCCTCCTGATCTTCTTTCAGGACACCTTTCACCAGCACAATCCCTACCTTGTTCTTCAATAATGGATACTCGTTAAACGAGTCGCGTACGATATCGGAAAATCCCCAGGTCCCGAAGAGATACTGATAGAGTTTCTTAAACTCCCCTTCCCGGTCTTCGAGCATGAATTTCTCGTAGATCGGATCGGCATGTTCATGAAACTCTTTGTAATAGGTAGGATCGCCTTCCCGCTCCGTCTTTTCGACGAAGGAGTCGATCACTTCTTGCAGCAGCGCGGGCTGAAACCTGATTTCCATGATGGGACCTCGGACCGTAAAGACAGCAATTTATAGGCAGTTCGGTGGTCGCCACGAACCGGCGATCTGAGGAACTCCGTGACCGGCTTGACTTGCCCGCAGAGCATCTCTTACGATCTCGCAGGCTTGGCGAAAATTATACCGGCCTGATCGAACGGCAATCAAGGACCTGCCAGAGAAACTTTTACCATCACGATGACACTGAACACACGATGACGCCTTCTCTACCGGGCTCACTTCCAGGATCTGTACCGGACGCAGCACAGACATCCTCGACCGACTTTCTGGACTATTGGAAGCTCGATTGCCGCGAGGTCAGAACCTTCCGCGGCCATTCGCACGGCATCTGGGCCGTCGCGTTCTCCCCCGACGGACTCACGCTGGCCAGCGGCGGCGCAGAGCGCCTTGTCCGCATGTGGGACATCGAGACCGGCCGGCTTCTGCGCTCACTGCGCGGCCACACCAACGATGTCCGGGCCGTCGTCTTTACGCCGGACGGGCTGACGCTCGCCACCGGCAGCGAAGACCGCACGATTCGCCTGTGGAACGGCAAGACCGGCGAGCCGACGAAAATTCTGTTTACCCGGTACGACCACAACGTGTGCAGCCTCTCGCTGTCGCCCGATGGCCTCATGCTCGCGCGCGGCAGCCACAACAAGGACATTAAAATCTGGGAAGTCACCACCGGCACCGAGTTGATGACACTGCTGGGCAAAGACGAATACGACCATCACTGGTCCGTCTGCGTCGCCTTCTCTCCCGACGGCATTCACCTTGCCCACGGCACCGATATCGGGAAGATCAAGATCTGGGAAGTCCTGCCGAGCGGCGAGGAGAAGGTGCTGCACGACGGGCATTGGCGGCGGGGCGTCGAAGACTCCACCGAGACGCGCGGCTACTACATCGAAGACGACGGCGGTTTTCAGAAACCGATGGATTACTGGATCGGCGCCATGACCTTCACGCCTGACGCGAAGATGCTGATCACCGGCAGCCGGGACCGCACGATCAAGCTGTTCGAGATGCCCCAGGTCATTGAGAAGAAAATCCTCACCGGCCACACAGGCTGGATCCGCAGCCTGGCCGTCTCGCCGGACGGAAAAGTCCTGGTCAGCGCAAGCGACGACCAGACCATCAAATTCTGGGACCTGGCCACAGGCCGCAACTTCAGAACGCTCAAGGACCACACCGGCGCCGTCCGCTGCGTGACCTTTTCACCCGACGGCAAACGCCTCGCCAGCGCCTCCTGGGACCGCACGATCAAGCTCTGGGAAGGCGGAGTGAAGACGGAAGAGTAGACAGAGGGAGCCTGCAAACATCAGACTATCCCTTCCCTTGTGATCTATAGCGTCAGACGAGGCAGTGAGAAGGTAAGACTCGGCGAATCACCTGACGGATCGTTTTTGCAGCCTCAACCGCACGAAGCGCTTCCCCTTGTTCAACCGGCTCCCACACTCCAGGATATCGTCCTTCTATCGAGTAGGGATTCAGTTCTTCGAGTAAACGCGCGTTGAAATCCGTCAGCAGACCGTCCGGCAACAGCGCATAGAGTTCGGTCAGATCATGAATCTTCGGAGGGTCGATGTGCCGAGACACCAGAAGAGCTTTGAGGTATTTCTCTCCACATTGCTGCGCGTGGAAACAAACGGTATCCCATGGAATCTCCCGTGCAGCGAGATTGTTCTCAATGTTGAGCAGGTCATGGTCGGCCTTTAGAACCCAGGCCCGAACAAGATCCTCGTCCTTAGGCCGCACGGTCATGCAGAATCTTTCCCTCCTGCCAAGCCGTTCTTATTACAGTACCTGGGGCGTCTCGGTACGCTTCAAATTCTTCAGGAGTCACGACGATCACATCTTTGGGAACACCCATGCCGGCCAGCAATCCATGAATCTCAACCGCGCACCTGCGCTTAGAACCTTGCGCCTGCATCACGACAAGCAAATCGACATCGCTATGAGGACCGGCTGTCCCTCGGGCATGTGATCCAAAGAGAACGATTCGCTCAGGGTGGAACCGCTCGACAATACGCCGTACCATTTCGACGATCGTAATCTGAACTGCGCTTGTGCTCATCGCTGGTTCCACCATCCTATTTTGAACTCCCGATCGGAAGGATACCCTTTTAGGCCGCGGAAATCATCTGCGAGGAGGCTTTTCACCTCTGACTCTGGTAAAGGCCACAGGTCGCAACTTCAGAACACTCAAGGATCACACCGGCGCCGTCCGCTGCATGACCTTCACCCGACGGTAAACGGCTCGCCAGCGCCTCCTGGGACCGCACGATCAAGCTCTGGGAAGGCGGAGTGAAAACGGAAGAGTAAGACGCTGCTTACTGAAGCAGGCCGGGAACGTCTGACACTTTCTTTGCGACACCGTACTGCCACTGCCCATAAGCTCCATCGGCATTCACCGCCGCGACCCATCGTTCAGCCGCCGCGCGCTTTACTTCCTCTGCTGGGTCATATCCCTTGATCTCAAGAATAAAGTGGTGCGGTTGCTTTGACTTCAGTCGAATAATGAAATCCGGCACATAGTCATGCATCTGGCCGTTGTGAAGATAAGGAATGGCAAAGCCAAGGCCAGAATTCTTCACGAAAGCTTCAACCGTAGGGTGCTTGTCCAGATAGTATGCGGCTGACTGCTCCCACTGACTCGTATCCGCAACGACGTAGTTCAAATGGCTCTTCGTCACTTCTCGAACATCACGGCTCGTCCAAAAATCAACGTCAGCCGTAGAGCCTGGCCCGCGGCTCGTTTCATAGCGTGGAACTTCCGGGCTTTCCCCTTGAGAGGTATCTGGGCGAATGGCTTCGATCAGACGCTCCACAATCCATCCGTAGTAGGGCGCCAGAAATAGATCTTTGATGTTGGCAGGAGAGCGAACTTCGACCTTCTTATCAAGATACTGGTGAATAATTACTGCGACCTGTGGAAAAAGGACATGCGCGGATACGCCACAATCCTTTTGAGACACATAGCTGCGGGTCAGAGTTCTTGCAAGATCGAACACCAATTCCTGCAATCGCCTCCGCGCCCTAAACTCATCCAGATTCACTTCATCAATTCGACCAGGGCCACTAAGAGACAGCTTCCCCTTCGTGTTGACGTGCAGCCCTTTAACATCGACCTCTGGCGGAATACGTCCCGGCTCTAATACCAAAGAGGGAATCGTAGCCCAATTTACAGTGACGCGATTGCGGATTGCCTGGGTATAGCCCTCAACTCGCGGGAACGTAATTTCATACTGTGCTTTCCCTGGAGCCGCATGAACGTGGAACCGCTTGACCTTCGGCTTGGGCTGGCCCTGCGGAGAGGATTTGAAGGGGATCACTTCGAAAGGCACACCAAAGACCTTGGCCACTTCCTCTGTCAACTTATCATCAGGGCCAAGTTCGTAGCTCGCTCGACGCAGCCCTCGACCAACCACTTGCTCACAGAGAAGCTGGGACATGAACGGCCGAAGTCCGATAATGTGGGTGACCGTGTTGCAGTCCCATCCCTCTGTCAACATACCCACACTGACGATGCACCGTACATCTCGACCCGGGGGGTGATCGGGACGATCAAGCTTTTCAGCCAACTCCTTGAACCCATCCGGATAAATCGGTCGCCCAACACGGTCTGTCGGCCATGTAAGCTTCCCCACCGTATCAAGCGTCAATCTCATCCAGCGAACTTCATCGTTCTTGGACTCGCCTGAATCTGACTCATGAACCACCTTCGAATCCACACGGATCGTATGTTGCCGACCATTGTTCTTAAAACTCTCGATCTTAACTGGTGGAATTCCGGTTGGCGCTTTGTCTTCAGCCAGCCACTCATACAGCACCTTGGCGATCTGCGTGTTCTTGCACACAAGAATAAAGACCGGTGGCCGAGGGTCTTCTCGATTCGCAACCCAGTCCTCCCGTTCTTTTTCCCAGAGCCCACCGAGCATGGCGATCGGGTGATGGGCGTACTTTAAAATCGCCTCAGGCTTGGGACTCGCCTTCTTGCCGCCTCGTTCTGCAGGCGTCAGCTGTGGCAGAATCCAATGCCAAATGTTGAAGTAGCCGGGAATCTCCTTGCCAGTCGTGTCACGCACAGCAAGCTGTGGGATTTTCACCAAGCCTGATTCGATTGCGTCGATAAGACTGAAATCGCTCACCACCCAGGGAAACGGCCGGTTGGTATCCTGGCCGACACGCCCAAGAAAATAGGGTGTCGCAGACAAGTCGAGGCAGAAGTTAATGCCACGTAGTTTCTGAATCCGATCCAGCCCATCAACCCAGACCGTCGCTTCCTTGAAGAAATCTTCCGCCTCTTCGTCCTCTCCAAACAGATCCTCTTCCTCTTCATCTCGCTCTTCGCGCACGATGCGATAGGCATGGTGTGCTTCGTCGTTCATGACGAGGATGTTCTGCTTGCCCCCCACTTCGCGGCCAAGAATGCGATTCACGAGAGCCGTATCGCTTTCGACATACCGCCTCGATTCGACCGTCACCTTCTTCAGTGTGCCGTCACTCTCACGTTCTTCTCCCAAGACCGTGAGTATTCCAGCTGCAACCTGCCGTTCCAGATCTTCCAGAGTCAGATACCGTTTTCCTCTGGCTGTCGTAGTCTTGGCACTGATGGTAATGGTCTCTTTAGTTCGAATCTCCACGCCAGCCTTGTTCACTCGTGCGCCAACACCACCTGTTTGGATGGCTTGCGGTTCAAACACATGCCAGTTCGTGACCAATACTCGACCTTGCGTCAGAAGAGGCATCAAGTGAGAAGGAACCAGGTCCCGCGTACGGTAGAGGCTGGCTTCTCCTATTTCTGGATGCAACTCACGAAGCCGACTCTTAATTGTCACATTAGGACAGACAACTAACACCACATCGGAGAACCTTGCATCACTTCGATCATTGACCTTATTCAGAATGCTCCACGCAGCTAGCATACCCATCACGGTTGTCTTGCCAGACCCCGTCGCCATCTTGGAGGCATATCGCCGAAACCCCACGAACCCCTGTGTACGCTTGTCCCCACTGAGTTCTTCTTGCGGGATTTCTATGCCCTGTCGGAAATCCGTCCGGGCCTCACACAGAAAGATGATCGTTTCGACAGCATCGAGTTGCGCGAAAAACAGCCGTTGCTCCCGCCCATCCCGCCGCCACCATTGCAACAGCTCAAGAGTGGTTCTGGTCACACCAGGGTAGCTTTCCGACCTCCATCGCCTGACCTGCTCCCGAATGCGATTGACGAGTTTAAGCTCAATGGCAGTCCCGGCGACCGTCCCATATTCCTTTTCAGGCTTCACTTTGGGGTCGCGATAGAAATACATCGCGGGACGACGGCCAGGACGTTGCTCGGGCTCTTCCCCTTCAACAATATGCCAATGCTCTTTAGGCTCTTCGAAAGGAGAATTCAGAATGGGTTGAGGGACTTCGTAGGCACTCATAGACCAAACGCGCGTTGGATGGCGTCGAGTTTTTCTTTGACTTCAGGATGAATCTCTTCCGGGAGCATGACAGAGGCGATCTCATTGAACCGAGTATAGGGGAAGGCGTGTAATCCGGCAGCAGCAAGGATAGGAGGAAGCACCTCGGTCCTCGCTTTCCGTTGCTGCAAGTACGCATCAACTAGAGGATTCGGCTTCAGCGGATCCTGGAGAAACGCTGGAGTGAATGTTTCCTCTAGATGGGTTTTCATATCCTTCCTTGCCTCAACAGATTGCGCCCCAGCCCCAACTTCCTTTTCCACAAACCGCTCTAACGTTGCGGGATGAATAAGATAGCTTTCAATCTCGTACCGCTTCCAGCGGAGCCGTTGCAGTCCTTGCCCAGTGATCGGAGTCTCCGGAACCCTAGAGTTGTCATCTCCATCGAGCAATATCAATCCCCGCAGTCCAGGACGAACAAGCTGCATAGCTTGATAATGGTCCTCTGCTTTCACGCCGTGGGCACCTGGACGAGGTTCCCAGACCGAAGGCCGCCAGAATAGTCTGGCCGTCAGCGTCTGATACGCCGGGTGGCCGAGGATCTTGGCCCATTCAATGAGAAGATTCACATCCGTGTATCCCTCAACATAAAGAATGCCCGGGGCATCCTGAGCAAGCATGATGTCGGTGTGGGTCAGAATGCCGAGAGAATCTGTCAGCCGGCTTCGCTCAACCGCGCTTTCAAGCAATCGCGGATGATTGAGCAACATGCACAGTTCACGTGGATCCACAGAGTTAATGATCACCTCCGAATGCGTAGAGATGATTAACTGCGAGCTTGTTTTGGCAGCCACCGATCGAAGTTCGCCATAGATGGCGTCTTGGAGAATCACATGCAAATGCGCATCGGGTTCATCGAGCAACAGGGTGGCCCCCGGTCGGGCATGAAGAAATGTCAGCAGCATCAACACCTGCTGAAATCCACTGCCAGCACTGGCGATGTCAAGCCGAGGCCCATCGGGCTGAAATCGATATTCCGCAATGATATCGGCCCCGGTCGAATCAGGAGGAAGAATTTCATAATTGAAGAGACGGCGAATGGAATCTTCCAGCTTGGTCCAGGCTGAAGACTGATACGCCTCGGCAAGTAGGTTACGAATCACCTCACCGGGCTTGCCCTGTCCAAGGAGTTGATCCACCTTCGGACGCTGGTAGACAGGCTCGGCGGTGCTCAGACCCGTCATGGGAGGTACAAAGACCGTCTTCAGTTCAGCCAGTCGCACCATTTCAGGATCAGCATCGGGCTTGGGCCTGACGTAGACTTGCTCCGTACTGTCAGCCATCAACTCCATCGTGACCCACCACCCCTTGGAGTGGCGGATTTCGACCTCAATGGAGCCCGAATAGGACCGGTTGTTCCATAGTAGGTCAAAGGCTCTGAGCGGAACAGCGGTGAAGGCCTGCCTGGCGATTGGGGCTTTGGTATAGAAACCGCGATGACGCTGAAAATCATGGAGTTGTTTCCAGCGAGTCAAGGCCAAGTCCCAGGCGGCAATCGCCTGAAGCATCGTGGTCTTGCCGCAATTGTTCGGCCCTGCCAGCACAATGTGCCCAGGGAGATCAAACCTCACATCCTCAAATCGTTTGAATCGCCGGATGGTGACCCGTTCAATCATCGGCTATTCTCATTGAGCTTCTTCACGACCAGCAGTTCATTCCCGCGATCGTCGATCACTTTGACGGCAATCTGCTTGTGCTCGCCTGCCTCGAATGGGGCACTGGTAGTTCCGGACAAGTGATCCCACACGCTTTCTTCATACTCACCCTTGAGCGCCTTCTTCAGATTGTCCCAGGCGCTGGTGCGAGGGAAGAAGGCTTGCGAGACATGGAAGCAAAGATTGTTGTAGTCCGTATCCAGAAGCCAGGCAGGCACATCGTCGCCGCTGCGATGCGTCACTTCCATCGTAATAGGGTCAAACACATCTAAACCGAGTAGCTCGACTTGGTACTGCTTCTCTTTATTTCGCGAGACCTTAATCTCTGGCTGTCCACACACGCTAAAGATCTGGCTCGACCGCATGTTCTTGAGTAAATCGCCCATCATCAAGTCTGGCGTGGCTTGGACATAGGTGGCGGGCACGCCCATCACCTCGGCACACTTCTCCACGAGCGTCCGCGCGTTGGGTTGGATGGCAAAGCCGATCACGTAGAGATGGGTATAGCTCTTACCATTCGCCTCCTTCGCTGCTTCATAGACCAGCTTCTCGCTCACTGCGCCATTTTCAGGACCAAAGACCAATGCCACGGCTTTCTCTTGACCATTGACGACTAAAGCTTCGGCGGAGAGTGAAAGAGACTTCGCAGGAGGCCGGACATTCTTGAAAGTGACAGCCTTGTTCCCTTCGAGTCGTAAGACCGGACTCTTGCGAAGGACTTCGAGCATACGATCGACAAAGGAACCGTAGGCTTCAGCTGAAACCGTACCGGAATCCTTGACACCATCGCCCTCCCAATCCACAGGCGTGGGGATCGTCGCTTCGACACAGAAGGGACCTGTCACGCGCGTGATGCCGTTCTCAACCTCAGGCCGGTCCACTAACACTTCTTCCGCAGGCGGCTCGTTGTTGGCGATGGACTTGAGCGTGACATGCGGAACAATTCCACCGACTTCTTCGCCCTTCTTGTTCTGCTTGCGCTTGTAGGCAAACCCACCGGCTGGGCCGCGATGCTGGTCTTTCAACTCGTACCAAGGGAAGGTGGCGGTCAGAAGTCGTTGCCGCGCGAGCGCCAAAGGGACTCGGCTTGTATCTGCCGTAATCCAACGCCGCCCCCACTGCTCAGCAACATAGGCCGTCGTGCCGCTCCCACAAGTCGGATCGAGCACCAGATCACCGGGATCGGTGGTCATGAGGAGGCAGCGTTCAACAACATTTTTGTCAGTTTGGACAACGTAAAGACGATCTAATGCACCCCTGACATCCATCCAGACGTTACTCAGCGCCCGAAATGGGAAATCAGCAAAGTATCGCTTATAGATTCGAAATCCCTGCTTCGGGAGAATTCGTCCCAATTCACAAAGGCGTAGCATCCCTTCAATACTCGTCTTCCAATTCTTGGTTCTGCCGGGATCAAACGTTATCCCTTTCCAAGAGAACGGGACAGACGTGTTCGTTCGAAAGCCCTCGGATACCGCTGAGTCAGTTGCAAAAATCCGCGCATGTTCAGGGAGAGACTGACGGCCCAAAATCTCATCTTCACTCGCACTCCGTATTGTCCCATCACTGAGTTCGACGTTCGTATACTCGGTAGCGCCTTCTTCACCAAGTACCTTCGGAACGAAAAGAGGGCGATACTTTATAACCGTGCGGTCTTTTGCATACCAGAGGAGATAGTCAACGACTGTAGGCACCGTTTCGCTAGTTGCTCCTCCGGTTTTCCGAACAGAAATAAGGCTGACGAAATTCTCAGCCCCAAAGACCTCATCCATCACTTCCCGGACGTGATGCAAGTTCTCGTCGCTGATCTGGACGAAGATGCTGCCACTGGGCGTCAGCAGGTCGCGGGCAAGGAGCAGCCGATCACGCAGGTAGGTCAAGTATGAGTGCAGACCAAGTTCCCACGTATCCCGATAGGCCTGGACCATTTCGGGCTCGCGAGTCATATCCTCGTCGTCGTTGTGGCTCACGTCTCGCTTGCGGACAAAGGGCTGAAAGTTGCTGCCAAACTTCACACCATAGGGCGGGTCCATATAGATCATCTGGACTTGTCCGCCCAATCCTTCGTAACGCAGCAGCGAGTTCATCACGACGAGCGAATCACCCAGGACCATCCGGTTGGTCCAGTTGTCCTGATATTCGTATGATTTCAGCACCTGATCGGTAATCGAATGTTGCGGATCGCCGAAGAGGGCGAACATATCCTCCTGCTTGTCGGTCTTATGCCCGGCCAGCGTTTCGATGATGGCTTTGGTGGAGAGCCGCTCATGGATGAAGAGCGGCAAGGTTGGCACATCAAATGAGAGTCGTTCCGCCTTGCCAGCCCAATTCAAGAACGGCTTGCTCAGGCTCTTGAGCTTGGATGCGGCGGCCTTCGCCTCTTCAAGGCTCTTCGCGTCGAGGACTTGCTTGATGAGCGTCTCCCCTTGCTCGCGGGCTGGGTTCTTGGCATCCCAATCGAGCGCGGGTGAAAGCGATGAATCATAGCGGTAGGTCTTCGGGGATTTCTTCTTCTTAAACTGCGCTTGCGTCCCCACCTCCGGCCGCATGAGGCTCTTGGCCTCCAGATGTTTGTATGGAGCCGTTTGATTCGACTTTGCCGCAGACTTGGCTTTCTTGGCCATGCAGATGATCCCTGGAGATGGTCCCGGACAATTGCGACGAAGGATACCCTGTTAGCCCAAAGAAATCATCTGGCTAGATGGATATGGCTGAAGCGCATAGAAGCAGGCCCCCTCACTTTTGCAGTCATCCGTCTTACCTCTTGGCCATTTCTAGGTACGGTAATGTGTTGCTATTCACCAACTATCAGGCCAGGCTGTAGCGTCCGGACTTCTTCGTCCCGCTTCGTTGCACCAGCCCGGCTTCCAAGAGCGGATGCAAGAGATCCATTGCGCCTTGTTTGGACACACGCAACCCCTCGCGAAGCTCTTTCGGCGTCATTGCTCCCCGATCTTTGAGCAGCCGAAGCAGTTGTTCTTGTCGCGGGCGCAACAGCACCTTTTTTGCTCCCGAACTTGCCTGAAGATGCTGAATACGGGTCCAGACCCGCTCTAATGTGATCCGCAACGCCTTGGCACAATACTCAACCCACGCCGTCAGATCACTCCCCTGCTTCCGGACATTGGCAAGTGCCTCGTAGTATGCGGACGTGTCTTCCCAATACACTTCATCGACTGAAAAGATATGGTGCGTATCGAACCCCCGACGGTAGAGATCCCACAGCGCCAATGCTCTGCCGGTGCGCCCGTTACCGTCGGCAAACGGATGGATATCCTCGAACTGGTAATGGAGGATAGCCGATGAAACAACCGGTGACCATTCGCGTGCACGGTCATTCCACCATTCCAGAAGCTCGCTCATTAATCCACTCACCAGATCCGGAACAGGCGGCGTGTATCGCCCCACATAGACCTGGATATCCCGATATCGGCCTGCATCACCTTGATCCATTACTTCTGTGGCAAGCAGCTTATGTAACTTGAAGATGTCTGTGTGACTGATGCGTTTTTTCTTGCTATGGCGTTCGATAAACCGAAGGCCCGCCAAGTAGTTTAAGATCTCCCGTTGCGACCGAAGCGGTTCGGCTGGCAGACCATGCCCCTCTTCAATAAGGCGAACCTGTTCCAGCGTGAGCGGATTGCCTTCAATGGCCGTGGAGCTGTGGATATTCCGCGCTCGTGCATCGCGTTGCAGTTTTGGAATCCACGGGACCTGGATAGTAGCGGCCAGGATACGCTCGCGCATACCCGCGATGGCTTCCAGTTCCCTTACCGTAGCTGGAGTAATACTGAACTTTGGCTGAAACCCCATGCAGCCAGGATAGTAAATGAGTCAAGTATGAGTCAAGTTATGAGTCAAGTTGGACACAAGCAGGTGAAGAGGCCCGCTGAACCGATGGGTGCCGGCACGGATGTACCCCATGCGCAGGGCTACAGAACCGGGCCAGATCAATCCCGAGCCGCGATCAGTTCGGTGCGATCTCGTAGACCAGCGTGACGGTTGCTTCGATCTTCATTTCGCCCGGGGAGATCGGCGGCGCCCCTTCCCCCGCATCCATCGCCATCATCGACCGCGCCATATGGGAAGCCGGTCGAACCACGTGACCGCCTTCGTTAACTGAGAGCACCCGAACAAGTTTCACGCCCAACGTCTCGCTCATCGCAACTGCTTTTTCATGGGCCCTGGCCGCGGCGCTCTTCAATGCTTTCATTCTCGCCGGCTGCTCGTCGCGAAGAGCCCAATGCAGCCCCTGAAAATGGTTGACACCCGCAGCCAGGACGTCCTCAATCACCCTGCCGATCTTCTCCAAGTTCCGTACGTCCACCGTCACAGTATTACTCATCAGATACCCGATGATCTCCGGCGGAGCAGGCGGGACGTCGCTGGGGCGCTTGGGCGGCGGTTTGTACTGAGGAGAAACCGTGAAAGAAGAAGTCTGGATGCGTTCTTTCTCGATATTCTGATCCCGAAGTCGCTCCATGACCTTGGTCATCACGGCGTTATTCTGTCGTTGCGCATCGGCCAGCGAGCGGGCCGCTGTGTCCATACCAAACGTGATAAACACCTGGTCCGGTGCGAACGTCAGGCTGCCGGTAGCCGACACCGTGATCGTCGGCAGCTCCGGCCTGAGCTCATCATGAGCCTGTACGACACCCGTCCACGCGGCAAGCAGCGCGAGTACTGCGACAACAACCATGGGTCCCCCCCTGTTATGGAAGCCAACCGTCTCTGCAGCGATCTTCATGCGTCGTCAGCGTACCCCGCGGCTGAGTTCAGTGCAACCGGCTCGGACCGACCCCTCTCCCTTATACTGAATGAGAAATATTATTGCCCCCATCTTCTGTGGATAATCCTGTGAATACGTTCCTGCGACAGCGCGGAATAGCCTGAATTGACCGTGTGTCGCTTCACAATGCCTACTTTTTAGGCGTCTGCCACGCCATGGGCATACCCCTACTAATTGTGGATGGAAGCGCAATTTTTTATTTTTTTCCACATCCCTAGGCCCAGACGGCTTGACATGATGAAATCCACGCTCCTGGAGCGTCTCATACGTTTGTCAGCCGCTTTCTTATCCACAGCCTCAACGCTTTTCTGGGGATCAGAACCCAATAAGCAAGACTGGAGCGGCGTTCCAAATCTGTCAAGAGACACGCTCAAAAATAATCAAAGAGGGGATGATCTGAGAAGATCAAGAGAATCATTCGCTTGTGAAAAATCGAGATGCAGCGCGTTCGGCAGGATTATTTTTTTCGATACACGTTCAGCCCCACCTTCTCCTGGCGATCTGGGATGGTGACATTTCCCTCCGTCGAGGCAATGATGATCGTCTTGCCCGATGCCGACGGCCCAAACTCCTTCGAAAGATCAACTTTGATCGTCAACCATGTGCCATCAACAGTCATCTCCACATTCTTCATATTGCAGTCCTTTCCCTCATACCATGACAGAATGAATCGTCGACAGACCCTTCCGACTCCATCGGATTTTACTCATTGGGAAATCTCCGGCTTCACTTGTAGTAGCAGCTGATTCAATCGTTCTTGCTGCGGCTGTGCCATCGACACAAAACTCAATCCGACTTGGCGCCCGCGATTCCAGCGTACCGCCGCCCGCTCAATAAGAAGCGGCGCAGCCTCCGACGGCACCTCGATACGGATCGCGACCGACATGCCGGCATACACTTGAGCGTCGCATTCAATGAGGCAGCCGGTTTTCGACAGATTCATAACCACCCCGGCCCATTCCTTGCGCGGGGCTCCGATCATGATGCTCTGAAGTTTTACAGCGAAGCGCTTCTGACGACGAAGGTCCATAACCGAACCTCCTGAGAAAGTACCGGATGCCGCTCCACGCACAATCCAGTCTCTCGGCTTTCCAGGCAGACCACAAACCGGATAGCCTGGCTATCCTGGAACCCTAACTCAAACCGCACGCTTGGATTAATAGCCCCGCCCTGTACTACCCCCTCGGCCCATTCGATCCAACGGCAGCGCCTCGTACCGCTTTTTTAAGTCTGGATGCCCGTTGAGAAAACCCTTCACCGCCGTATCGTCGGCGAAGATCTCCGGACTGCGTTTACGATAGTCCGCGACGGTCAAGTTATGCTTGGCAAGCAGCGTGGTGAGTTTCGCATTAATATCGGCTCCCATTTCCTTCATCTGTTCCGGAGAAGGCCGCTGCCCCTCGGCAAACTGCGCTCCGCCCTGAAAGTAATTCATCATCATCTCGCCGATTTCAATGCGGGCCTTCACGAACGTTTCTATTTCGACCGGTTCCGCCGCCAAACCGACAACCGCGGAGAGCATAATACCCGTTAAAATGGCGAGCCCGTATCTGGTTTGATTCATGATCATGATTTCCTATTCATCGCATACATAGAACAACAGTCCCCACACCGGGAGGATCATAACATCCTGAATCAACAACTGAAAGGCCCGGCGTTTGGACGCGCACGCTCATCATGCATCCCGTATGGCTGACCCGGCCCTGCCGACCGGCGCTAATGAAATCCCCAGGATTGCCACAACGCAAAAGATAGCGCCCGCATAAAAAGTAGCCGAAGCCCCCAGGCCATCCCAAAGGAATCCAGCCAACGTACTGGCCACAAGTATCGAGCACCCGGCGGCAAGGCTGAACAACCCATAGGCGGTCCCGCGCAAATCGGACGGCGCCGTATCGGCCACCATGGCGGCCAGCAGACCCTGCGTCATGCCCATGTGCAACCCCCAGAACCCCACGCCCAACAGGACGGCGCTCCAATGCTCGGCTGCGGCCAGTACCAGATCAGCCGCAATGAGGGCCAGAAGACCACCTACGAGCAACTTGTTGTGACTCACCGTATCTGCGAATTTACCGAAGGGGTAGGCCGTGATCGCATAGACGAGGTTCATCGCGACCATGACAAGCGGCACAAACGCCACGAGCATCCCACTCTGCTGGGCGCGGAGCACAAGAAACGCTTCACTGAACCGGGCCAACGTAAATACCGATCCGATGCCCACCACCCACCAATAGGATCGTCCCAGACGGATGAGGTTGTCCCGTCTGATTGGATTGGCCCAGGTTCGAATCGGGCACGGCGCAGGCTCCTGAACGCCGAACAGCAGCAGTGCTACCGCCATCAGCCCCGGAATGACCGCGACCCAAAAGACCGCCCGGAAATCGCCGGCCCAGAGCAGCATCAACCCTACCGCCAGCAACGGACCGAGGAAGGCTCCGACCGTATCGAGCGACTGCCGCAATCCAAAGGCGGCGCCTCGCAGGTGCGGTGGCGTGATGTCTGCAACCAGCGCATCCCTTGGCGCTCCGCGCAGCCCTTTCCCCACTCGATCCACCAAGCGGGCAATGATGACGAGGCCAAGACCGGAGGCCACCGCAAAGAGCGGCTTACTGAGCGCACCCAACGCGTACCCGAACAGGGCCAACGGTTTTCGCCTGCCCAGATAGTCGCTCAGCGTCCCCGAAAACACTTTGACTACCAGCGCAAGCGACTCCGCGAGACCCTCCACGATCCCGACGGCGACCGTGCCGGTCCCCAGCACCGTGACCATGAACAACGGCAGCAGGCTATGGATCATTTCTGACGAAACGTCCATGAAAAGGCTGACGAATCCAAGCGCCCAGACACCGGAAGGAATCCGGCCAAGAGAACGGTCGGACGGCGATGTGGTGAAGAGAGGCGTCACCGCCGGTCCTATTCGACCAATCGTCCCTGGAGAAAAATGGTCTGTTCCAACGTGCGAAAGAATTGCTGATACGGCGCGGGATCTTCGACTGCGCGCAGATAATACTGGGCGCTGGTTCGCACAATAAGTTGCGCGTCATTACGCTTGCGGACTGTGGCGGTTACACGCACGAGGTTGCTCCGGTGATTGAAGGGTCCCCATGTCCGGTAATTGCGGTTCAGCACGAGCAGCGCATCCGGTTGGTACAGCAAATAGCTCAGGTCGATGCCGTAGATCCGCTCGTTCTCGACGAATTTTCTTGCTGACACGACACCCAGTTCTTCATCCAGCACCTCTAACTTGAAATCCAAGTCTTGCAAGGTGGAGACGATCGCCGCGAGCATCCGCATCCGGTCCGTGGTGTCAAATACACGCGATTGGGCGGCCCGGAGCTTGACCTGGCTTTCTTCGGAGAGCCAGATTTGCTCGTGCGAATCCCACTGGTTGTCGTGCCGCAATTCGTAGGGCATCGGGCAACCCTGCAACAGCAGGCAGAGTACGCCGCCGAGCATGAGGCTCAGAACCTTGAATCCCACAGTATGCCGGTTGTGCCTCTCTCGGTTTATCACGGCGGAACACACCCCGGTTAGTGCTTGATGGCGAACAACGACCGTTCCAATGTGGCGAAGAAATTCTGATAGACCTTGGGGTCTTCGATAGGCTTGTTGTTGTAGATGGCGTTGGCGCGAATCATCATCCGGCCTTCGGCCTCCTGGCGTACGGTCACAGTGACGCCCACGACATCATAGAAATTCGGCTCGGCGAACCGTGCGGCGGTGACCAGCCCCAGAGGCTCATTGGCCCGCTCGATGATGAAGCCCAAGTCCTGCAGGGCGGAGATCACGCCGCGCATGGCCGCCTGGCGGTCTTTCATATCGAAAGATCGGGTCTGTACACTCCGGATCTTCATCTGCGCCTCGGTCGGCGCGAGCAAGTCCACACTCGGCTGGGGGGCGGTGCAGCCCTGCACGATGACGAGTACGGCGATCGCAACGATTCCCCTGATCCTGTGCTGCTTCATCATGACATCATCTCCCACGCTTCGTCGGATACTGAACAAATCCGCCACATAAGTCTTTCCGCAGCCTGTTAGAATGCGAACGCTTCCAGAAACACGGCTTTTGACAGTTTGGCAAAGAAGGTTTGGTACATGACAGGATCACGCAGCATTTCCATCCGTTGCTGGCCCGGTGGAATCGCCTGTTGGCCGGACGAACCATCCCCTTTCCAGACGACTCGGTAAAACATGACCCTGACTTCCTGGCGCGTGGCATCGGAATTCACGGGCCTGGTGACCAGCGCGGCGGCGATTTTTTGATGCAGATCCACGGGAATGACGATCGGAGGCTGCTGAACCAACACCAGCGCGGTACTCAGGAGAAAGACGAAGAAGCGGCTGATGTCCTGACCGTGTTCGCGGGCACTGCGCTCTTTCGTCGCCCGCAGAAAGCCCACGTCGCGCACGCTTTCTTCGACCTGAAAGCCAAGATCCTGCAACACGGCCGCCGAGGCGGACAATAACTCTGTCTCATCCTTGGTCTCGAACATGCGGGTTTGCATGGCCCGGTGTGCGGCACTCTCGGGCATCAGCTGGAAGAGTTCTTCCGGCTGTGAGTGCGTGACACATCCGGCGAGTTGGCCCACAAGAACCAGGCTACCAGCAACTAGGTACAATCGCCGCAGCACGGCGCTTGTAGCCCAATTAGAACTGCGTCGCATTGTAGGCAAAATCTCGGACCTTCTTGTCTTCATCATACTTGATGATGATGGTGAGCGTCCGCTGCCGCTGCGAACTGGAGCTGTTCCGCGAGTTGGCGCCGAGAATGATGAGGCCCGCGAAGGTGGAGCTGGCCGTATCGACCCGATCGGTAGACACCTTGTCGTAGATCCAGACCTCCCGGCGTTTCTCGTCTGTCGTGACGATATTGGGGCTGCCGAGCAATTCCACCACCTGAGAAGCCGGCATCCCGACTTTGACCTCTCCCTGCACCTTCCCGACTGTCAGCCGGTCTTCTTTAATCTCGGCCTTCTCGCCTGCACATCCCGCGACAGCCACCGCCAGACACATACCCAACGCCATCCATGTTCGTTTCATCGGAAATCCCTCCTGAAGTACGACAACTCTGTCTTCAACAGATTCCTCTCCGGAACAGAATACACACTCCGGGGTTAGAAATCATCTTGCGAGCCACACCTACCACTCTCATAACGAGAGCCCCATGGCCGTAATGCCCTATGATAGATTTTATTTCATCGGATACCTTTCCGCTTCCGCCTTTAGTTTTGCTCGAGCACGACCGATAGTGATATCGGAACGCTGATTCGGCTTAAACCGATGTACACAACTGTCACACCGGCGAACATGTGTGCAGTCTACTCGGAAAGGCTCTGATATGACCTCAGCTCAAGAACTGATTCGATCCTGCTCCGCCATGTTTACACTCCCGGAAATCTATACCCGTGTCCGCACGGTCGTCGATAACCCCGAGTCATCGATGGACGACCTGGCAAACGCGATCAAAATCGATCCGGCCATCGCGGCGCGTCTCTTGAAAGTCGTGAACAGCCCGCTGTATGGATTCCCGAAGCAGATTGACAGTATCAGCCGCGCGGTCAACATGATCGGCATGCAATCCGTCAGCGACTTGGTCGCCGCCACTACGATCGGACGAACCTTCTCAGGAATGACGGCAGGCCTCATGGACCTTCCGGCCTTCTGGAGGAAAAGCGTGCTCTGTGCTTTGATGGCAGGGAAAATCGCCAAAGCCAGCGGCATCATGGAAAGCGAACGGTTCTTTATCGAAGGACTCTTACGGGACATCGGGCACTTGGTGCTCTATCAAACTGTGCCGCAACGGGCGCAGTCTGCCCTGATCGAATCCGGACATCTCGGAGCGAGGCTGGCCGAAGTGGAACAATCAAATATCGGATGCGACTTTGCCGAAGTCGGCGCGGAGTTGGTTCGCTTCTGGGGTATGCCGAGTCCCATTGAGCAGGCCATTCGCTACCAGATCCATCCAGAGGAAGCGATTGAGTATCAGATGCACGCGTCGATCGTTCACCTGGCCGGAGTTGCCGCCGATGCCGCTCAATTGGAAACGAATCGGACCGTCGACCCACCTCCGTTTGACCCGTTTGCTCTCTCGTGCACGCAGTTCAACTTAGACAAGCACCAATCTGTACTGGCCGAGGCTCAGCAGGAGCTGCAGGACACGCTGGCCTTTATTTCCCCGTTGGCCACGGCCGCATAGCAGGAACCGTACCGGCTGCGGCTTCACCGTGCGTGGCAACTGACCGCACGGCCTGATGAGGCACGCACACCCTCGTTATTCATCCTCCTCATCGCTCCTGTGCGCCGACGGAATTCCGTAGCGTTTGCATTTCTCCCACAGCGCTTTGCGGGACAAGCCGAGGATCTTCGACGCCGCCGTGCGGCTGCCCTCGGCGCGCTCCAGCACAGACAAAATATACTCCTTCTCGAAACCCTCCCGCGCAGCAGCCAGTGAGGTCAGGGCGGTATCTGCTTTCTTCGGCCCCCCGGTCAGACCCTCGCTGCAAAAGCCACAGGAGTCTTGTGGCGGCCCGCCCAGGTACGGGCAGGATTGGAAACCGCACAGGTCGGCCGGCTGAATCACATCCCGCTCATGCCCCAACGCCACGGCCCGCTCGACCACGTTTTCCAGCTCACGCACGTTCCCCGGATAGGAATAGCGCAGCAGCAGCTCGCGCGCAGGGGGCGAGAATCCCCGTAGCTTCTTGTTCAGCTTGCCTGAGCAGGTGTCCAGCACATGCTCGGCAATCACCATGATATCTTCCTGCCGTTCCCGCAGCGGTGGAACAATCACCTGTACGACGTTGAGCCGGTAAAATAGGTCTTCTCGAAACCGTCCCTGCGCAACTTCCTTGCGCAGATCCTTTTGTGTCGCACACACCAGGCGAACATCCGCATCAATCGTGTCGTTTCCCCCCACCCGTTCGAACGTCCGTTCCTGCAACACCCGCAATAGTTTCACCTGAACCGCCGCAGACAGTTCACCGATCTCGTCGAGGAACAATGTCCCGCGATGGGCCAACTCAAATCGCCCCCGGCGCTGACGCATTGCCCCTGTAAACGCGCCCTTCTCATGGCCGAACAGCTCGGCCTCCAACAGTGTTTCCGGCAGGGCGGCGCAACTCACCTTGATCAGCGGAGCATCCCGCCTGGGACTGTTCTGATGTACCGCATTGGCCACCAGTTCTTTCCCCGTTCCGCTTTCACCAAGAATCAACACCGTCGAGTCGGTCGCCGCCACCAGCTTGATCTTGTCCAGCACCGCGCGCATCCGGCTGTTGACGCCCAGAATGCCGCCGAAGCTGAACTTGTCTTCCAGTACCGCCTTGAGATCCTGATTTTCTCGACGGAGCGCGACCACATGGCTGATCCGCTCAACGATCAGCAGCAACTCATCCATCTGAAACGGCTTCGTCAGATAATCGATCGCGCCCAGCTTCATCGCTCCGACTGCCGTATCCACGGAACCGTGGGCGGTGATCACCACCACCTCCGTCTCCGGCGCCTTGTCTTTGGCTGCCTTGAGCACCGTCAACCCGTCGGCGCCGGGCAACCGCAAATCGGTAATTACAACATCGAATTGCTTTTGCCGGATCGCATCGATCCCTTCGGTCCCGGATGCGGCCGCATGCACGTCGTACCCAATGGCCTCCAGCGCGTCCACCATCGACAAGCGCATCAGCGGTTCGTCATCGACCAGGAGAATCGTCAATCCCTTCATGACGGCTTCTCCACAAGCGACGGTTCCGGCGACACAGGCAGGCACAGGGTGAACGTCGTTCCTTTCCCGACTTCACTCTCCACAAGAATCTTCCCGCCATGACGCTCCACGATGCCGAGATTCACGGAAAGCCCTAACCCCGTTCCCTCCCCCTCGCCTTTGGTCGTAAAGAACGGATCGAATACGCGCGGGAGAATGGAGGGAGGAATGCCCGACCCCGTATCGCCGACTTCAACCAGGCAGATTCCCTCGGCTACGGAGGTCCGAATCGTCAATACCCCGCCGTGTTTCATCGCCTGCACCGCATTCAAGAGCAAATTCATCAAGACCTGTTCAATCATGTGGCGATCTACCATCACGCTGGGCAGACCTTGTCTCAATACAGTCTCCAGTGTAATCCGATTGGGAGCCAATAGGTGGGTCGTCAGCACCAAGACCTGCTCGACGATCCGATTGATGTCGGCCGGACTGAATTCCGGCTCATGCTGCTGAGAAAAATCCAGCAGCTGCCGGACAATCTTCTGCACCCGGCGGACTCCATGTTCCATAGACGCCCAATATTCCTCCTGACGAGCCTGGGATACGCCCCCTTTTCGAAGGTTGTAGAGACAATTGAGGATCCCGCCGAGCGGGTTATTGATTTCGTGCGCCACGCCGGCCGCCAATTTCCCGACAGAAGCCAGTTTCTCTGAATTGAGGATCTGCCGCTCGAGCTTCTTCGTCTCCGTCATATCACGCGCAATACCGAGCACACCGAGGATCTCTCCCTCGACCCCTTGAAGCGGCGACACACTGACCATCACCGTGCGGGTTTCTCCCAGCCTGGTCATGACTTCGACTTCATAGACCTGCTTGGCGCCGATGTCCAAGGTACTCTTGAGCCGCCGGCCACGGTGACGCCGCGAAAGTAAAGACAGATAGGGCCGGCCCAGCAGATCGTCTTTTCGATACCCCCAGACATCGACCTTGCTGTTGACGTAGGTGAACCGCTGATCCGTATCGAGCGTGTAGATGACGTCGTTGGCATTTTCGAGCAGATTTTCCAAATACTGTTTCGTTTCTTCGATTTCTCTGGTCCGCTCACGCACCTTCGACTCGAGGTCTTCCCGGTAGGACTGCAGCTGGCGCTCCAGCCGCTTTCGGTCCGTAATGTCCCGGAGCTGTAGCATGACCAGCACCTGATCGCCGCCTTCCACCCGAATCAGATCCATCTCGACGGGAGTCTCGCGCCCATCGGCACGAAAGACCGTCATTTCCTGGGTGGATACCTGTTGGCGGCCGGTGCTGGTATCGCGCAACCAGCCCATAAACGCGTGGTGATGGCTCACCGGCACGACATCGAGCACATTCCGCCCGATGATGCTTGCTTCCGAATGGCCTAGCGCCTGTTCTTCCCGCTTGTTCACTGCGACGACGGCCCCTTCGGCATTGACCATAAAGACCGAATCGGCGACGAGATCAAAGAGGGCCTTGTACCGAGCTTGCGATGCGACCAGCTGATGCGTACGCTCGGATACTGCCTGTTCCAATCCGGTGGTATAGCGCTGCAGCTCCTGTTCCAATCGACGCCGATCCGTCACATCTCGAACGAATGCGCGTGAATGAATCAGCCCGCCGCGCGTGTGATCCAAGAGCGCCGTGGCATGAATTTCCACATCCACCGCACGGCCATCTTTCGCCAGTAACACCGTGTCCATCGATCCTTGCCCCTGCGCGACCAATCGTTCGAGATACTGCAAGACTCGCGATTCCTGTCCGGGCTGGACCACATCCCACAACTTCAGCGCCAGCATCTCATCGAGCGCATAACCAAGCTTATCGAGGCCTGTTTTATTGACGTGGACAAACTGGCCGCTCCGATCCAACTGGTAAATCATTTCGGGTGAATGTTCGATCAAGTCGCGGTATTTCTCTTCCAGACGCCGGACTTCCTCCATCCGCTGTTCAATCTGGCCGAACGAGCGCTGAAGATTGGACGCCATCCGGTTGAAGGCATCAGCCAACCGTTCGATTTCATCCCCGGTCTTCAGCTCTAGTCGTTGCTCCAAACGCCCGCTTCCAATCTCCTGGACTCCGTCATGTAACAGTCGCAGGGGCCCTGCAATGCGCCGGGCAACCAGCACTCCCGTTCCACACAGCATCCCCACGACCAATAACCCGCCTACCAGAACTTTCGCCATCAGCCCACCGAGCGGAGCGAATGTTTCACTTGGATCCTGGCGGACAACAGTGATCCACTGCTTTCCACCCAGGCTTCCGGGAGCGAGTCCCTCAATAAACCGCACCGGAGCAAAGCCGATCAATGCCTCCTTGCTTCCATGCGAATCGTCTGCGGCGACGGCCCACCCGGGCTTCAGCGCACTCAGCAGGCGGCTCAATTCAGCATTCGCGGTATGCGCTTCAGGCGCCAGGACCGGACAGATCACCACGGCGCCGTCCGAGTTGAAGAGCATCGCATGGCCGGTCGCCCCGACCGACACGTCGGCAAGGGACTGGAACAATGTATCGCGGCGAAGCAGGATCGTCACGACGCCGATCACAGTCCGCTGTTGATCGTCCATAATCGGCGACGCAACGGTTACGACATGGGTCCCGAAGGCCGGATCGAATACGATGTCCCCCACATACGGCTGTTGGCTTGCCGACTTCACCACTGCCTGCCACCAGGAGGTGGCGGCGTAGGCGTACTCGACTTGAGGAATGGAGCTGACGACCAACGCGCCCTGCCCATCGGTCACCAGAATGCCGACATAATCCGTCTTCCTGATTTCATGCCATCGAATGAGGAAATTCGTCACGATCCGGTTGACAAACAGCGGGAACTCACTCCGTTTATCCCGTTGTCCCCACCGCTGCCGCCAATCGTCGATGATGCCGAGAATGGCTTGAGGATCTTTGCCTTCATAGGTGCGATTGGCTTCCCACACAGCGGTGCGCAAGAACGGCATGGTCGCCAGCTGCTGGGCTTCGTTCACGCTACGCGTGACATGCATATCGATGCGGCGGGCTGCCTCGACAGCCGCTTCTTTGAAGTTGGCTCCGGTCGTCTCACGCAACGCGCGGCGCTCTTCGATATAAAGCAGGATAAGAAGAAGGGTCAGAGGCAGGAGGCCGACCATCACGATCGCCGCGATGATCTTGCGCTGGAGGCTGTGAAACCGGCTCCAGAGTGCCATGATTACACCAGAATAACGCCTGAAACCTATGTCGATACCGAACGGCGTTGCACGTGTCTCGTGGGTTCACTCCCAGACCAGACACGCACAACTCAATCGCCCCTATCGACCGGGAGGCCAGCGAAGCGAGCGTCACAAACGACGCAACGCTATTCCACCACCCGCCTAGCTACGATTCAAGAGCCGGCCTGATTTTCCCGGCCACAGCAGCAACAACGGGCTTGCGACGAACACGGACGAGTAGGTCCCAAAGATCACGCCTCCAAGCAACGCCAGAGAAAAATCGTGGAGCACTTCCCCGCCGGCCAGCGTCAAGGGAATGAGCACGAGCACGACCGTCAAGCTGGTCACAATCGTACGGCTCAACACCTGGTTGACCGCCGTATTGATGGTCGCCTCTTCAGACTCACGCCGGCGCGTCTTCAAGTTTTCCCTGATCCGGTCGAACACGACGACGGTATCAGTCAGCGAATACCCGGCCAGCGTCAAGAGCGCCGTCACGATCAACAGCGTGATCTCCTTATCCAGCAGATAGAATGCACCGAGGACGGCCAGGACGTCATGGAAGGTCGCCAACGCCGCCGCAACGCCGAACCGAAGCTCGAACCGGGCCGCGATATACAGGACGATGCCGATGAACGAGATGACGACGGCAATGAGGGCATCCTCCTGGAGTTTTTTGCCGATCGTGGGACCGATCTCCGTGCTGGAGTCAACGACGAACCGGTTCGAAGCGAACTTGGTTCTGAACACATTTACGACGGTCTCGGACGTCTTCTCTTCGATGGTTGTCGCCGTCTTGACGCGGATAAGCAGCTTATTGTCCTGCCCAAATTCTTGCAGCTCGGCGTCCCTAAGCCCGTTCTCTTCTAACACCTTTCTTGCCTCATCAATCCGTATCGGCTGCTCAAACTTCAGCTGGACCGCCGTCCCACCGGCGAAATCGATGCCGAGATTAGCCGCCCCGCGCGCAATTTGTACGACGGCGATCAGCCCCATCAGCACCATGACGCCGGAAAAGGCGAAGGCAATCGTCCGTTTACCCATGAAATCGATATTGGTCTTTCCAAGAATCTCTAACATGCGTACCCCTCAATTAGCAGCTGACAAGTGGGCAAGCTGACAGGGGTCATGATCTTGCTTGCTCGCTTGTCAGCCTGTCTCGTGTCCGCCATCGTCTAAATACTCAACGTCTCCACCTTGGGCCGCTGATTCAGCAGATCGAAAATCACTTTGGTTCCGACCAGCGCCGTAAACAGGTTGATCGCAATGCCCAGACACAATGTCACGGCAAACCCTTTGATCGGTCCTGTTCCAAACAAGAAGAGGGCAACCCCGGTGATCAGCGTCGTCACGTGCGAATCGATGATCGTGAGCAGGGCCTTGTCATACCCGGCGTCGATCGCCGATCGCACGGCCTTCCCGCCTCGCAGCTCTTCGCGGATGCGCTCAAAAATCAGCACATTCGAGTCGACGCCCATCCCGATCGTGAGCACAATCCCGGCGATGCCCGGCAATGTCAGCGTTGCAGTCAACGCGGATAACGCGCCCATCAGACACACGAGGTTGAGTACCAACGCAAAGTTGGCGATGACGCCGGACAAGCGGTAATACACCGCCATGAACAGCACAACCATGGCCCCCGCAATGAGCGTCGCCCTGACACCCTTGTCAATCGAATCCTGTCCGAGCGACGGACCGACCGTAAGGTCCTGGACGATCTTGAGAGGCGCCGGCAGCGCGCCGGCCCTCAGCACGATCGCCAGATCGTTGGCCTCCTGCGTTGAGAACGTTCCTGTAATCTGCGCCCTGCCTCCGGAAATACGCTCTTGAATGACCGGCGCGGAATAGATCGTGTTATCGAGCACCACTGCCATACGCTTTTTGACGTTGTCGGCCGTGATTCGTTCAAATTCCTGCCCGCCCTTGGCATCGAAGGTAATGGAGACATAGGGATCGTTGAATTGCCCGATCGAAACTCGCGCATCGCTGAGCACGTCGCCGGTGAGCATCACCCGTTTCTTCACCAGGTACGGGATACGGTATTCGCGACCGGTCTCCTTCTCGATCGACCTCTCGAAGAGGATCTGGTCGCCTTCAGGCAATTTCCCTTCAAACTGGCTGATGATCTCAGCCTCTTTGTCTCTGGGAATAGCGGCAGGCAACTCCAGCCTCAACTGGCTGTCTTCGTCCAGCATTTTAAATTCCAGCAGTGCGGTTTCCTTGATCAAGTCCTTCGCGCGCTTCGGATCCTTGACGCCGGGCAGCTGCACGACGATCTGTTTCAATCCCTGCCGCTGCACGACCGGTTCCGCCACACCAAACTGGTCGATGCGGTTCCGGATTGTCTCCAAGGCCTGATTGATGGTCGAATCCTTGATGCGCGCGATCTCGGTGTCGCGAAGCTCCCAGACCAGTGAGCCGGCAGTTCCGGCTGCCTCCTTTTCCATGAAGGTCGGATAGTCATCGAGCAGTTTCTGGATCTGCGCTTTGAGATCGGCATTCTGGAATTGAATCGCGATGCGCGCCGGCCCTGTGCGCTTCACCGATTCGACAGGAATCTTTTTGTCGACCAACAGATCCTGGAGCGACATGGTGGATCGATCCACCGCGATCTCCACCGCACGGTCTTCATCGACCTCCATGACCATGTGGATGCCGCCCTGCAAGTCCAGCCCCAGGGTAATCCCCTTGTTCGGCAGAACCGTTTTCGCCCACACAGGCAACGCCTGATATACCGGCTGATAGGTCGGCACAAATGACACCACCGATGCCACCAGAACCAGCGCCAATAACCACAACCGCCCCGCCACCTTCTTCATGTCGTTTCCAACCCCTTTGTCGCGTTTGGATTAGGCATCTTTGTCCTCGTCCTCTCCACGCACCCTCGCGATATTCTCGCGCTGCAGCTTAATCTTGGCATTGTCGGCGATTTGAAGCGTGACCGTCTCTTTCCCCAGATTGACGACCGTTCCCCAGATGCCGGACGTCGTCACGATCTTGTCGCCCTTTTTCAGCGCATCCAATAGCGCCTTCACTTCTTTCTGCTTTTTCTGTTGGGGCCGAATCAGCAGAAAATAGAAAATGACGAAAATCAATATGAACGGCACAAACGTCAGCAGGCTGCTCGAACCTGAGCCGCCCCCGCCCGCCCCTTCAGCCCATGCAATAGAATCCATCAGCATTGAACGGTTCCCCTCTTCGTTAGCAGGATGTTGAAAAAGTCCGCCAGCTTTGTTCTCGCGTCGCTCAAAGGCTCACCGTACAGTGCAGAGTACGATTCGCCTTTTCTCTCGCTGCGGCCTCGCTGGACGGCCTTTTTGACCATCCTGCGAGCATCCGATATTTACCGCGCACTTGACTCCTGTCCAAAGACTGTCACCTACATAGTTGTTCAGCAGTTTGTTAAATATCCTGCGGCATCCGCCGCGTCGTACCGGCCTCGCGATCGCCGGAGGCCTTGGCCTCAGGCGGTTCCTGCGCGTGGCTGCGATAAAATGCGTCTCGAAATTCCGGAAACGAACCTTGTGCGATGGCGGTCCGCAGCCGGCGCATGAAATCTGAAAAATACCAGAGATTGTGAATCGTATTCAGTCTCGATGCCAGCATTTCTTTGACCGTATACAGATGATGCAGATAGGCTCTCGAGTATCGGGCGCAGACCGGACATCCGCAGTCTGGATCGATAGGCCGTTCATCCCGAACGTATTGCGCCTGTTTGATCACCACCCGCCCGCCTGTCGTAAACAAGGAGCCGGTCCGGCCATGCCGGGACGGCACGACACAGTCGAATAAATCGATGCCGCGAGACACGCCCTCGATCAAATCCTCCGGATGCCCGACGCCCATGAGATATCGTGGTTTGTCCTCCGGCAATTCCGGCACCGTCGCATCCAGCATCGCGTGCATCTCGGCCTTGCTTTCGCCCACGGACAAACCGCCGACTGCATATCCCTCGAATCCCAGCGCCGTCAAATCTCTCGCCGACTGCGCGCGTAAATCGTGATCCAGCCCGCCCTGAACGATGCCGAACAGCGCCTGATCCGTTCTTCTCCGGCTCGCCTGACAACGCTCTGCCCACAGCTTGGTTCGGCGTACTCCATCCTGCACCGCCTCCCGGCTCGCGGGAAGCGCCACGCATTGATCGAACGCCATGATGATATCGGCGCCCAGTGATTCTTCGATTTCGATGGCTGTTTCCGGCGTAATGAAATGGGTCGAGCCGTCGATGTGCGATTGAAAGGTGACGCCTTCGTCGGTCACAGTGCACAACCTGGCCAAACTGAAAATCTGAAATCCCCCGCTGTCGGTCAGGATCGCCCCGGACCAGCCGGTAAACGAATGCAGCCCCCCCATGTCGGCGACGATTTTATGGCCTGGCCGCAGATACAAGTGATAGGCATTGTTCAGCATCAGCCGGAATCCGAGGCTGTGAAGATCGTCCGGTTCAAGCCCCTTCACCGGCCCCAAGGAACCCACCGGCATGAAGGCCGGCGTCTCGATCACGGCGCGGGCGGTCCGCAGTTGGCCGAGCCTGGCGTTGGAGCGCCGATCGCGTTGCCGAAGCTGGAATTGCATCATCGCCTGCTCACTGCTCTTCCCTACATCTGCTCAGGGGCTGAAATCCCAAGCACCGACAAACCGTTCCGGATGACCTGCTGAACACCCCGCATCAGCATAAGCCGGGCCGCGGTCTTCTTGGGTGTCAGTTCTTCGACCGGTTCCGCCTCGCCTGCTTCCTGTATGCCCGCCGGAGGCAGAATCCGGTGCTTGTTGTAAAACGTGTGCAACAGCGCCGCCAGTTGCTGCAAATAGTAGGTCATCCGATGCGGCTCGAACGCCGAGGCGCTCGTCTGAAGAATGTCCGGGTAAGCAGAGAGTTTTCGGATGAGTCCCAATTCGTCGGGGTCGGTCAACACCGAAAGATCCGCGTCCGCCGCCGGAGGACAATCAATACCCCTGGCACCCGCGACACGCCAGAGACTGGCAATTCTGGCATGGGCATACTGCACGTAATACACCGGATTATCGGCGGACCGCTGCTTTGCCAGGTCCAGATCGAAATCCAGATGTGTCCGTGAATCGCGCATCAGGAAAAAGAACTTCGCCGCATCCGCCCCGACTTCATCGATGACTTCCCGCATCGTGACGAACGATCCGGTCCGCTTCGACATCTTCACTTCGACGCCGGCCCGCAACAGCTTGACGAGTTGGACTAGCACCACATGCAGCCGCTCTTTCGGATGGCCATACGCCTGCACCACCGCTTGCATACGGGGGATATATCCATGATGATCCGCCCCCCAGACGTCGATGAGCAGATCATAACCCCGCCGGAGCTTGTCCCGATGATAGGCAATGTCCGACGCAAGATAGGTATATTCGCCGTCCTGTTTTTTGACGACCCGGTCCTTTTCATCCCCGAATGCCGAGGAACGGAACCACCAGGCGCCCTCCTGCTCAAAGAGGAGGCCACGGGATTTCAATTCATCCAACACCTGCTCGACGGCCTTGGATTCGAGGAGAGACGCTTCGCTGAACCAGGATTGAAATTCGATGCCGAACGAGTTGAGGTCTTCACGGATCTCCGCTAACATTTCCCGGTAGGCGAACATGCGGCACTGCTCTTCGAGCTCAGCCGGAGCCAGGTCTTTAGCCGTATCGCCAAGCTGCTGCTTGATTCGTTCGGCCACGGCAGTGATGTAGACGCCGTGATAGCCGTCCTCGGGAAATTCGACCGGCTGCCCAGACAGTTCCCGGTAGCGTGCATAAACCGACGAGCCCAGAAGTTTCATCTGCCGGCCCGCATCGTTGACGTAATACTCACCGGCGACCTCGTAACCCACCGCGTCCAACAAACGGGCCACCGCCTGCCCGACCGCTGCGCCACGGCCATGCCCGACATGCAGCGGACCGGTCGGATTCGCGCTCACATATTCGACAAGTACCCGGCGGCCCCGGCCAAGATCGGTCTTGCCGTACGCCGCGCCTTGCGACTCAATTTCCTTCAGAACTTCCTGCCACAGCGCGGGCTTCACGGTGAGATTTAAAAATCCCGGCCGGACGATCTCCACACGCTCAAAGAGCTGTTCCCTGCGAGGAAGATTCTCGACGATGATCTGCGCGATATCATGCGGCGCCCGCTGTTCGGAAGAAGCCAGTGACATCGCAACCGTCGATGCCAAATCACCCCATTCAGGACGCTTAGGCGCATCCAACGTGAGAGCCGGCCAGGCTTCGGTCTTCAACTGCCCCTTTTTCCTGGCCTCATCGAGAGCGCCAAGCAAGGCTGTCGCGACCATCTCTTGGACCACGCCTTGAGACACGGAAAATCTCCTAAGTCGTTACCATTGAAAGAGAAAATGAACGGGGTACTGTAGCACACGAGTCAGGCCGAGACAAGGCATACTGCGAAGGATTTCGATGGGTTGTGTCTATCGATCTCGCAATCTCCTTACCGGCTGCAACGATCGCCTCGGCCGAAATGGCAAAACATGGCTTCCCCGAACAGGCTGCGACACTTCCCCAGGATGAGCAGACACAGAATGCTCCCCGCAACACCGTCACATGGGGGCCTCTCGGCGCCCATCGTTCCGGGTCCGTCGGACCGAACAATGCAATGGCTGGAACAGCGAGCAACGCCGCCAAGTGAGTCATCCCTGAATCATTCCCGATGTAGAGAACGGATCTCGCCAGGAGGCATGCGACGATTGAAAGATCCTCTCCGGCAATCACCGGTACGGCGGGAACCAGGTTGGATAAACCGGTTACGGATTTCCGGTCGGCCGGCCCTTCTAGAATGAGCGGGCACATATCCTCACCTTGGAATTGCTCTATCGCCAAGGCCAGGACTTCGGGATTAACACACTTCCGGAGGCTTCCACTGCCGGGATGTATCAGAACGATGGGCCGGTCGAATGGAATCCCCATACGTTCAAGATGGACCTGTCCTCGCTCCATAAGATGGGAGGGGATCGGCATCTGCCCATCGAGCGAGCCGTTCCCTACCGTGTCGCCGATCGTTTCCAAAAAGCGATCGCCCTGGTGCATAGCCTGCAATTCATGGCTAAAGGGTGATTGAATTATCATCTCCCGAACCCCGCAGCATCGCAGCGCAGCCGCGAGAGTCCCTCCTTCGTCATTGATCCAAGCAACAGTACAATCACACTCGTTGAGCCAACACCCGAGGTCGGTTGAGGCAGGGACAGAGCCGGCAAAGAGGTCCGTACAGGCAGCACCTTGCACGGGTATCCACGCATCGACCATCCGGCACTCCAGCAGGAACCGTCCAATCGGTTCGTTCGCAATGAGAAGACTACGATGCTGTGGAAACCGCGCCAGAAGACGCCTCATCGCCGGCACCGCCAGCACGACATCTCCGAGAGCGCCGGGGTGGAGAATGATAACAGTACGTGCCATGTGATTATGCAGACGAAGCGGGATCCGTTCCACGCGCATGCCGCATGCGCGCGGCATCCAGATCCGCCGGCGTATTGACGTTGATAAACGACAGCCCCTCGTGGTCGATCTTCCGCAATTCCCTCTCGGCCACGAGCCGGACATGAAGCGACCGGTGCGTGGCGAGATCTTGGATCTTCAACTGACGGGCCTGCAGCATCCCCTCGATCACAGGAAGACACCGCCGGCCGTAGAGCGCATGCGTCGGTTGCAGTCCTTGTTCCAATCGAACCATGACGATATCTGTCTTGTCTCTGAGAGAAACCATATAGCGTACCAATATTGGATTGAGAAAGGGCATGTCACAGGCAACGACAAAGACATACTCTGTGTGAGCTTGCTTGAATCCCGTATACAGCCCTCCCAGACTGCCGCAACCGGCTACGAGGTCACGAAAAACCGGAACCTCCGCCTCCAACGGCGGGCTGTCTTGCGCGATCACGACACAGACCGTTTGAAAAACGGATTGGAGTACGGCAAGAGTCCGTTCAAACAGGGTTTGCTCCCCGATAAGGAGAAACCGTTTGTCTTCTCCCATGCGCCTGCTCTTGCCGCCGGCGAGAAGAATTCCTGTCACATCGTCAATCATGGCATCTTCGACAACGCGCCCCCTTGAAAAACAAAGAGGGGGTGAGTTTCCCCACCCCCTCCCTCTGCTTTTCCAATAATCGTCCCGTTCAGATTAGAGCGTCTTGCCCTTCTTCCTATTGGCGCGACGGGTCAAAATCCATCCTTCCAACAGGACAACTCCGAACGCAATCACGACCGGATAGATGTACGTCTCTTGTGGAATCGGAGGATTCATGAACGTGTAATAGAAGGCCGACACGGCCATCTTCCGGCCTGCATCGCCGTTATGACCATCCCATGCGAAGAAAACGGTCGGGATGTATTGCCCGACTTCGAAGAAGGTATCTTCATCGTAGTCCTGATCCTTCTTATTACCCACCGGACGCTGAATCATCACGTACCAGCGGCCGTTCTTCCACTCACCCTTGAGGACTTTCAGATTCTCCTCGTAGGTATCGCGCTCGACAAAGTCCTTATCCCATCCGGTTCCCAGGAATGCCCGGACTGAGCCATCGGCTTCCCACTTCACAATATCGACAGGGAACTGCTCGTTGGTGCCGAACAGGTAGCGCGGCTTAATCGGAGAAGGCAGCTCTTTCCACTTCACCGCTGTTTCGATCGCGATGGCATCGTTATACACCTCGTACTTATTCTGATTGGCTGCGATAGACCCTTCTTCCCCGGTCTTCGGCTCCTGTTCCTTGATATCGATGTTGACCTGCGTCGGAGCCCATGGAAGCTTCCCTTCCGCGACACTCTTCGTTCTATCGTCCCACTCGATGAGATACACGATGTGCTTATCGTTATAGAGTGAACGAACCCAAATATCGTCGATCCGATTGACGAAGTTTCTAGGCTTGTGGGTGATTTGTCCGCCCATTGCGACGTACCGCTTAGGCGCCTTCTGCCAGGCTTCGTGTTCGATGTCGGCAGGGATGTCTCCCTCAACAGGATCGGAGGGAATGACAAAATTGATTTTCGGCTTATCGGACAATGGGTCGATCGGAAGAGGCTTGCCTTCGGCATCTCTTTCACAAAGGGAGTTCACGAAATTGGCAATGTCCCATCGCTCATCCACCGAGGTATTGTCAGCGAACGACGGCATCGGAGTGCCATTGACGCCCGTGGAGAAGGTCCGGAAAATATTGGAGACATTATAGGGGTCCTGACGGCTTCCACGGAAGTTCCAGCACTTGTGCCAGTTGGCGGGCTGGATCGAAAATCCCCAGTCATCCTTTAGATTGAAGGCATTCCCGTCACCACGGCCTTCCATCCCGTGACACTCAACGCACTTTTTTTCGACAATCAATTCTGCACCGCGCTTCTTGCTCTCCTCGCTCGCAGCTTTCGGCTTGAGTTCTGCGAGGTTGAGAATCGTCTGAGATTCAGACTGCTTGTCCGTGAATTTACGATCCTTCACGAGTTGCGTGGTGACGAAAGACAATACCTGAAGCCGCTGCTCTTCGGACAGGATGCCCTCCCATGGCGGCATGGCTGAACCGGGCAATCCGTGCGTCACAGTCTCGAAGAGATCGTTCTGACCGGCAACCGGCTTTTTTGCATCAAACAACGGCAACTCGCCGCTGGCCGTGTGACGAATCTTGAATGTCCCTTGATTAAAATTACGCGGGCGCGGCCAGAGGCGGTCAGCGCCCGGTCCATCACCTGCACCATCGACACCGTGGCACCACACGCACTTGGTAAAATAGACCCGCTTCCCCGCTTCGATCATTTCAGCGGAAGGTTCAGGAGCTAGATCACCCTTTTTAAAACCTTCAGGAAGACCGCCCTGCGCAAGGGCTACTCCCGCATTGCTGGCAATCAGGATAACTCCGAAGGCAGTGACGGCACCGATGCCGGCCTTCCGAGTGACGCTGTTCATCATATTGATCCTCATGTCGTCCGTCCAGGTTAGCAGTAGATGTCGCAACTGATTAATCCCAGGTACGGGGATAGTAGCCCGTATGCCAGTATTCAAACAGAATAACTTTCCAGATTTCGTCCACCGTCAAGTGCTGTTCCCACGGTGGCATGACCGAGGCCCAAGGGAACCCTTCGTTCGGCAAGCCGATACCGCCCTTGGAAACACGCCAGAAAATGAAGGTCTCTTGCAGTTGGGCAATCGTACCCGGGTCAGTAAAGTTTGCCGGAATCGGGTTGAACGCGAAGGCGTGCAAACCGCGTCCATTTAGATTATCTCCGTGGCAGAAATGACAGTTTTGGAAAAAGATTTCCCCGCCTTCCCTGACATACTTCAAATAACCTTGATTCTTGTCGTCCCAAGGATTGGCATTCGGCTTCATCAACCGCCCCATCCCCTGTTCCACGATGTTGGCGTTACTATACTCTTGGTCGTACTTCCCTTCCGGGTTCACACGATAGGGACTTTGCGACGTCTGCAAGACGTATGTTTTCCCATGAACCTTGGTGCTGGCCGGAGGAGCGGGATGGACCGTCCGGAGCTCAACGGGTTCCTCGGACTTCGGGACCATGGCGTTGTAGGAAAACCCCCCGACCAGGATGGGAATCAGAACAAGATAGAGATACCGCATCATCTTGTTCATGCCCGTCTGCGCATCCAACACGTTCATAATCGGCTGCTTGAACTTCTTCCAATCTTCCTCACTGGCTGAAATCCACATAAACACCGCGACCATCGATACCGTCCCATACATCGCACGGACGCTGAAAGGGATCGGTGGATAGACTCTGAACTTCAAATAGAGCATGAAAAACACCCAGAATCCGATCCCCTGCCAAAACCTTGGCATCGGCATTCCCATGGCGCTCAGCATGTAACTCAATCCGGCGAAACCCGCGACATAACAGCCGACCTCGATCAACATTTGCATCGGCATGTAGCCTTCGACTAGACGCACCGTGTTTGAAGGAACGACGTCGAAAATCATCCCTCCGAGCAGAAGGAGCCCCAAGACTCCGACCAGAGCACCGAGTGACATCAATGCTTTCATCGCCTACTCCCTTTCCCTCCGCAACAGCGATATATGACTCAAGACTATGAAATCTTTGGCGGCGGCGCGCCCACTTTCACTTGCGAGAGATAATCCACAATCTTTTTCAACGCGCCCGCGCTCAGTTTTTGCCCAAACACCTTGGGCATCGTGTTGTCCGGGAACGGCTTTACGACGTACGCGCTCGGCTCTACGATCGACTCCATAATATATTCGGTCGTAGACTTGGCCGTGCCCTTGTATCCCGGGTCCTTCAGACGAAGCGGGGCATTTGTCCCCTCCTCCAGCTTAGGACCGATCGTGCCGACCGCACCAGGAATGCCAGGAATCACGTGGCATGACACACACTGTCCCTTGGCGAAAATCTGATCAACCGGCTCAGACCCGTCTGCCAGCAACGAACTTGCAGCACCTGCCGGCTTATCTTCTTGCTGCTTGGGCCGATCAGATTCCGGAATAAACTTCTCATACGACTTGATCATATCTTCATAAGAAGGCGGCTCCTTGCCTTCACGGAGATACATCCAGGTATCCACTGCTGCCAACTCCGGGAGACTCAATGATATCGGAGGCTTATGGATTTTCGGCATTTGACTTTCTCGATCGTTCGAGCCCTTCAGCCCGAACCCAGCCACGACATAACAATTCGGGCAGGCATGCGATTCGGCAATATACTCTTGTCCAGTCGTTCCGGTTCCGCAACCAGGACAGGCTTCTTTTTCCACCGTGTCACGCTTTGCCGGCGCATTCATGCTATAGCGGGGATCAGCCAGCCGTTCTTTCTCCGCCCGCTCAGGCAGTCCATAGAGATTCGGAGCCCGTTCGCTCAAGAAGCCCTTTTGGAAACCGTGACACAGCGGGCATTGGCCTTTGCCGATCTCTCCCTGCACGCTGCTCTTTCCGATACCGCCGAAGATAATCTCTTCGCCTTTATCGGCCAGCTGCTGAGGAGTCATCGAATCCCAAGTTATCTTCTCTTCTTTCGGCGGGAAGCCGCCTTCGACTTGCGGCAGCCAGTTGCCATATCCTGAGAGAAACGCCGCCACAAAGAACATAAATCCGCCGATTTTCAGCAACGCGCCAAGATTGGTGAAATACATCGCCATCACAAAACTTGTGACGGTAATCAATGCAAGGGATGCGGGCAGCATCCGGTTTTCACCGTAGAAATTATTCTTATAGTTGGCGATCGCCATGAACAACAGAAACGTGGCGATAATCCCGATAAAAGTTTTGAACACCGCTCGTTTTTTTGCCGCAGGATCTGCGATGGACACCTGAAAGTAGACGAGCAAACCTGCAAGGATGGCGATAGCCACCCAACCCATCGAGAGGGCTTCGCTAATCAGATTACCCAAGGTATTGACCTCCTCCGGCTCACGCGGGAATGATAATATCTCCCCGCCGACTCATGCCTGCCGAATATCTATAAAAAATATCTATCTGGCTAGTGGCTTGCTGCCGGTTGCGGCACCGCGCCAGGCACGCCTGCCTTTGCCTCAACCGGGGCCTTCTTGGCCGCCAAGCTACCGAGCCAGAACACGAAAAGAATACTGACCCAAAAGAACAAGACGTTGAATGAAATCATATTTGCCGCAAACCCCACCGTGTGGGTATAGGCCCAAGGTGAGTTATCGCGCATAATCTCATTGACATGCCAGAAGAGACGGACGGATGAGCGAATGTACCCCATCAATCCCATCATCCAAGTAAAGGCAGTCGCCAACATGATGAGCGCATATTGCGAACGGGCGGAGATCTTCCCCCACTCGATCGGCCCCATCTGCTTTGCCCCCTTCATCATCACGCCATTAAGGGCAAACATGAAGAAGAGGCAGGAGAGGGTGGTCGCCACCTGGGGAACAGAAAGCCCCACGCGGACGTTCGCGGGAATGTAATATCCGTACACAGCGAGTCCAATAATATTGATATAGGCACACGCAAAGAAGACGCCCATAAAGATATTGCCGAATTTCGCCCACGACACGGTTGAAACCTTGTTGCCCCGCATATACCAGACGAAGCTCAAGACCGTAGTCGTAATAATGACGTTAATGCCGCCATTTTTGGCCGACATCACACCATAGTTACCCAGCACTGGATGCTGCTGGCCTCCCATGGCCTTCAGTTCGGCCGGTGTCATCACCATCGTATGCGGAGTGATGAACACCATGTAGCCGCACGCGAGCAAGAACACCAGATACTTGATATATCGTTGGTACTTTTCAGCTCCGCGCATCCGGCCCATGGCCTGCCACAGATAATAGTTGGTGCTGAGAAAGAGGATGCCGATCATGGTCGCCTGAATAATGAACAGCCAGGCAAGCAACCCGCCCATGAGGGTAATTCCCATTTGCTGACGGTAGGCATAGACCTCGCGCATCAGCCAATAGCCTGCAAACGGCAACGGGATCAAGAACGCCACTCCAAGCGCCATGGCGATATAGCCCATCCAATCGTAGTGCGCACGATCCTCGTCCGTCTTCGATGCCAGGAACTTATAGGCGGCATACGCAGCCACGACGCCTCCGCCGAAGGCCATGTTGCCAAGAATGCGGTGCAAGTTGAGCGGATTCCACAACGCGGTGTGGATCACGTGCCAGATATTTCCGAGAAATCGGCCCTGCTCATCGACACCCGCCGGCGACATCATGAAACCGATCCACGAATTCGCCAGGAACATGAGTAAGGTCCCGATGATATTGAGGACCACCGACATGCTCAGGTGAATCCACTTCAAGAACCCTTCCTTCATCTTGTCCCAACCATAGTAATAGATGTAGAGGGTTCCACTCTCCGCCACAAACATCAGCGCATAAATATGCATGACCGGGCGGAAGATTCCGGATAGATACCCGAAGAATGCCGGATAGAGCGTCAAGAAGGTAAAAATCAAAATGCCGCCCAGAACGGCGGTCAAGGAGTAGGCCGTCAGGCTGATCTTAATGAAGTCGTATGCCAACTGATCATACCGCTTGGCCAATGCCTTATCTTTCGTCACCACCCCCATGAACTCGATGATCATGCAGAAAATCGGAACGGCCAGCACGAAGCTGCCGTAATAGAGATGCTGCTGATTGGCAAACCAGAGCAGGACGCGGCTTTCAAAGTTGTACCGGGGATAATCCCTGGGCCCGTCGACCGTCTTCGGAGCCGGAGCACCCATCACGATACCCTCGGTCTTGTAATAGACGTCGCGCCCCTTCTCGACTTTATCGCCTTCCTTCTTTTCCGCGTCAGCGGCCGGCGCCTCTTCACCGATAGCCGGTGACGGCAACGCCATGACGATCGGAAGCAGAAGAAGGCCCACCATCGCACACAACCCCATGATGGCGAACAGGTTCTTCCGGGTTACAAGACCCATGAAATACCTCCTTGATGCAATGCGAATAAATCCACGTGATGTCCGTATGTCAATCGACTTAGGCCGGTACCGCCATCCGGCTATTACTGGCGGAAGAGATACCAGAAATCCAAGCCCTGCATGTCCATCAGATAATGATCGACCATCGCGAAGTACCCCACCGCAACGATGAGGGAGACGATCACCGCGATGACCGGATTATTCAGCGCGCTCATATCCTCTTCTCCTCTTTTTCGTTCTTCGTACTTTCCATTTCCCGAAACGCAAGACCTGCAGATCGCGCAATCAGCGGCCATCAACAGGGACACTGAATTCCGGCAAACCAATAGAAAAACCATAGCCCAAATGCACAGGTGATGTAGAAAATCATCTTGCCGATTTTGACCTTGATCTCGCTATCTTGAGGCGCTGCCGATGCCATCGCTGACTCCTTATTGCTGATCGATTTGATGGATAGCCATTGAGATTCTGCGTTTCTTGACAGCCAGGGAACCCTATGTTATTCAACTTCCTCGCGACTCGATTGTGAGCGTGATCACGGAAGAAAAATCATGGCACAAAACTCAAAAGCGTTCGACATTATAGTTTTGGCTGGTATGGTTGTCAACATCATCTTGGCCGTGTTTTTAATTCTCTACTATTTTGATTTTCTGTAGCGCCGGACGGTTTCTTCTGCCTCTCTTCTTCCGAGTTTTTTGAGGCCGCGCAGCGAAATCCGATCGTCTCATCGCGAAAATCCGGCATCATTTTGCTGCGACTGGTAATACGGATATCGGCTCCGGTCGTCGTAAAACTTCCGCCTCGCAACACCCGATACGTCCCATGCTCAGGGCCCGGAGGATTCTTCTCCGGCGATTCCTTATAATAGACTTCCTGGTACCAATCAGCCACCCATTCCAGGACATTGCCGGCCCCATCCAGCACCCCATACGGACTCTGGTCAGTGTGGAAACTCCCCACCGATGCGGACACTTCATACCCGTCATCCACTCGGGCCCAGTTGGCGCCATTGGCCCGTTCCTTATTCCCCCATGGCCAGAGTCTCCCGTCGCTGCCGCGCATCGCTTTTTCCCATTCCGACTCCGTCGGAAGCCGCTTCCCCTTCCATCGGCAATATTCCGTCGCATCGTCCCATGATACATAGACGATCGGCTGATTGGTTCCCTTCATCCTTCCGATGCTCTTCACATAGCGCGCGGGCAGCCCGGGCTTCCGGTGGCCGGTGGCAGCGACGAACTGCTGATAGTAATGATTGGTCACTTCATGCCGATCGATCGAAAAACTATCCAAGTAAATAGTCCGTGGCGGCTGCTCATCGAACCCGCCGCTCTCAGTTCCACGAACGAAAGACCCGGCCGGGATCGTCACCATGTCCTCCGGAACCGGCTCTTCGTGCGTCGCGTTGTCCGGCTCCCGCTCAACCACATTCGTCGATTCACCGGATGGTTTTTCGAATGGCGTAAGAGTCGTGCCTTTCATGATCCCCGCGATGGGGAGGGCCGCGCAGGCCAACACAACGAACAGGAAGACAATTTTGAATTTTGATTCGAGCATATCGGCCTAGCCCGCCTTATTCACAAAATCGCGTGGAATCGCGTTGCTCGTGAAGCGTATCTCGTATCTCGCGAACAACAATACCCGATACAGAAACACTCTTTCCGTCCTGCGCTTCACGCTTCGCCGTTCGACAGGCTCACGGTCCTGAGCAGTGTCGAAGGACGAGATACGAGCGCGAAGGACGGAGCAGCAGGTCGGCGAGCAATAGACGTACCCGTGAATCATGCAGCCTAGGAGGCAGGGGTGCCACCCGGAAGATCAGGATCGCCCGCGCAACGAAAACCGATCGTAATATCCGTCCGCCAATGCTTCGCGGCAAATCGTTTGGAGAGCCGCGCATTCTGTTCCGTCTCCCGCCATGACCCTCCTCGCACAACTTTCAGATCCGCATTCTCCGGCCCTTTGGGATCGCGATACGACGATTTTTTATAATAGTGCTCATCGTATGAGTCCGCGACCCACTCCGCGACGTTGCCGGTCATATCGAACAGCCCATAGGGACTCCGTCCCGCTTCAAACGATCCGGGGGGCGCAAGGTACTTGTAGCCGTCTTCACTACCGTCCACATTCGCCGCATTGACGGCAAACTTCTCTCCCCAGGGATATTTCCTCTTGCCCTCACCGCGTCCCGCCTTTTCCCATTCCGCTTCCGTTGGAAGGCGCTTACCGGCCCATTTACAATAGGCTGTCGCATCATCCCAGGACACACTCATCGCGGCAAACTCCTGCTGGAGCAGCTTTGACTGATCGTCTTCGAACACCTCGATTCTCGGCATCGGCCGCCTGGTCATCTTGGCGAACCGCGCGTATTCCGCCTGCGTCACTTCCTTCCGGTCTATAAAGAATCCTTTCAAGAACACTTGATGCTCCGGTGCTTCATCCGGATCGGCATCCGCGCTCCCCATCGTAAAGGGCCCTTCAGGAATCTGGACCATCTCACGCCCCTCATCTCCCATTTTCGTTTTGTACATCGAATAGTCCTGGGCCGTCCCGCTGCTCACGGTCTGTCGATCCTCAGACTTGATGGATGCGGCCAGTTGCTTCATCTGATTGGCCTTGTAGGACTCATGGGCCAGCAGGCCAACCATGAGAAAAAATGACGCGAACACGAAAATAATGGACCCGTACAACACACCCTTATTTTCCACGCAATCCCCTCTTCCCATTCACGGTTGAGACACGGTCGGCTCAGCTTCTTCCGGCGGAGCCTTTCTGGCCGCGCGCATATCGAGAAGCATTGAAATCTGGACGCCAAGGAAGCCGCCCATCGCCGCACCCGCTCCCGCCCCAACCCAAATCCGGTCGATACCAGCCACCAACCAGGCCAACGCCCCGCCCAATACGGTTCCAATCATGATGCTGACGAGAAATCGGCGGCCGCCCAAATATCCGATGACGCAACCCAAAACAAGCCCGACCCCAACAGCCACCGGGAACAATCCCCCACCCATGGTAACTCCGATGAGAGTCCCCACGGTCCCCATCACCACCATGCCCAGGGCTATGTCCAACACTTTCCAGATCGGCATACTATCAACCTGCAACCAGCGCGACACCCGTTTTACCTATGCGCGCGATGGAGGCGTACACACATGTATTGTGACACTGTCCTTACTTCGCCGGCAGAGCCGTCATCGGGCCAAAATCGATCTCGACTCCGGAACTGGCAATAATCGAGATCCCCCAGGCTTTCGCCGCCGGCTCATGCCGATGGATTCGCTTGAAGTCTTCATAGACGTTGACCCGCTCTTCAAACCACTGTCCCAGCGCGTTCGTTCCGCTTTGGACGACGATCTCGGATCCGCTGAACATGCCGCCTTCGGTCAGCGTGCCTTCGGGCTTCGTGGCGCTCCATACATATTTCGTGAAGACCGGAATGAACAACAGATCGGTATCGAGCGACGCATAGATCGCGGCCAGCGGTTCCGTGCCGGTCGGAGCTTTCACCAAACGCCACCGCCACGTCAGCACGGGATAGGCCTTGGGATCCCACTCGATTTTTTTCTTCTTGATCCGCTGCCCCGCATCCTTCGCGGATAAGAAATTCACGCCGTTTTCAGACTGCACCTTATACGCATCACGGCCTTTGGACTGGCTCCGCTGATTCTCATGTTCCCACGCAGAGGGGAATCCGTCGGCCTCTTTCGCCTTGAATTCCTCCAGGATGAGTACCGGGCCCTCCGCACATCCGAAACCGGGCCACGCGAGCGCAGCCACCAGACTGCCGAATACGATCGCAGCACCACACAGCACCCTCTTCATATCCTTTCACACCCTTTCGTTACGTTTCTTGTGACGGGACCGGCGACAGGATCGGCGCCTCCGCATCATGGAACTCCTCGCCCATGACCGGCTGCTGCCCACGCTGGCACATCCAAAACAAGGCCAGCACGGCCCCCCAAAACACCACCATATTCAACGTGACCATTTTGGCGGCAAAGGCCAGGTCCGGCGTAAAGGCCCATGGCGACACATCGGCCATCAGTTCACTGACATGCCAAGACAACCGGCCCGATGATCGAATAAAGCCCATCAATCCCATCACCCACGTAAAGGCAGCTGACAACCCGAACAGCACCACCATGCCGCGGAACGGAATCTTTCCCCACTGAACCGGCCCATGCACAACCGCCCGCGTGAGCATGATGCGGTTGATGATCAGGCCGACTGCAATAACGGTGAACGTCGTAAAGGCCTGCGGCGCCGACAGCCCCACACGGATCTTTGCCGGCAGATAGTAGCCATACACCGACAGCCCGATGACGTTGAGCATACCTATAGCGAAGAGCACAGCGATGACGATGTTGCCGGTTCTGACCCAGGACACTGTCATGGTCCGGCTCGCTCGCCGATAGTACAAAAAGCTGAGAGCCGTGAAGAGCAGAATGACGTTGATCGCGCCGTTCTTGGCCGACATGACGCCGTAGTTCCCGATCACCGGATGCTGCGCGCCGCCCATCGCCTTGACTTCGCTCCCCGACATCATGAGCGTATGCGGCGTCAGCCAGATAAACAGCGCCAGTGTCAGGCCGCCGAGGACGAATTGATAATACGGCTGATAGCGTTCCGCGCCCTTCAGCCGCGCCATCCCCTGCCACATATAATAGTTGATGCCGAGGAACAGAACGCCGATGAGCATAGCCTGAATGACAAACAGCCAGGTCAGCAGCCCTCCCATCATCGTGACGCCCATCGTTTGACGGAACACGAAGACCGACCGCATCAACCAGTAGCCGGCGATCGGCATCGGGAGCAGCGCGCACACCGTCACAAACAAGAAGATATACCCGACCCAGTCGAAATAGGCCCGTTCTTCGTTCGTCTTGGCGGTGAAAAACCGGTAGCAGGCATAGGCCAGGACGACGGCTCCCCCGGACATGATGTCTGCGAGAAACCGGTGGACATTGAGCGGATTCCAGAACGCCGAATGCAACAGGTGCCAGACATTGCCTAAAAACCGCCCCTGGGCATCGACACCGGCCGGCGCCATCATGAAGGCGGACCAGGAGTTCGCCAGCAGCAGCAATGCGGTGCCCACGATGTTCGTGAGGATCCCGATCGCCGCATGAATCCACTTTCTGCCCCGCTCGGCCATCCGATTCCAACTGTAGTAATAGACGATCAGCAGCAGCGACTCTCCGACAAACACGGCGGCATAGACCGGCATAAACGACTTGAAGGTGCCGCCCATGTATTTCATAAAACTGGGATAGAGCGTAATGAATATCGTCAACATCAGACTGCCGATGAACGCTGTGACCGATAAAGCCAGGAGCGCCACCTTCGCCAAATCGCGCGCCAGACCGTCGTAGCGAAGCGCCCACGCCGGCTTCTTCGTGATCAAGCCCAGAAATTCCAGCAATGCGCAAAACAGCGGCAGTGCCAGAACGAAGCCGCCGAAGTAGGTGTGCAGTTGCGTCACAAACCACACGAGCAACCGGCTGTCGGACGAACCGATCCGCGGATAGGCCGTCTCGTGAGGCGCCGGTGCCGCCGGACCCTGCGGCATTCCGGGCGTATTGAAGTAGAGATCCGTCGACTCCTCGGCACAGGCCGGAAGATCCAGCGCCGGACTGAACAGACTACACAAGGCAACCACAGCAACGACCAGCGCAAGGGACGTCAGCTTCTCTGTTGAACGGATGATATTCATCTTACGCTTTCGATCCCGGAGCCGGAGCAGAAGGTGCTATCGACGCGCCCATCGTTGCCGACTTTCCAAGAATGCCCATGACAAACGGACAACGCAGCAGCGCCGGACTCAGGCTCCGCCCCTGTTGCTCTTCCACATTTCGGCGATACCCCAAATAATAGCCGTAGAGCGCCATCAATCCGGTAACAAGCGCGCCGCCGATCGCCGCAAGGACCATCGGGAACTCCGGCTGCTTCATAACAAATACGGCAACGCCGACCGCAACCAGATAGTACGTAGCCGCAAAAGCCAATCCCGGCCACCACCAATACTTCAGCAACTCAGCAGTCTTGGTCCCGGCCAATCCCGCCATCCATGACGCCTGAGGTTTCAACCCGCCGAAGTAAGCGCAGAGCGTGATCGCACCGCCCAGGATCGTCACAGCGGACAATTCGACGAATGCCGCTTGTTGTCCTCCCACGGCCTGCCCGAACGAAGCCGCCGCTGCGCCGATCGCCACTCCGGCGACAACCCAAGGAGCAACTTGTGCGGCATGGCTTCCCAACATCTGACGCAAGGCGGCGCCGTCCGGAAACGTCGGCATCGGCTTTCCCATCAACGCAATCTTTCGCACATGACCGATCTCAAACGCATCGCGCGCCACCGATGTGCAGGAAATGATGATCGCCATCATGGCCGGACCGTCGGGGTGCTGGAGATAGCTGTAACCCGCCATCCACAAAATCGCCAAGACCAATAGTGACAGCTGAATACCATAGACTGCGCCGATCCATCCGGCCACCCAGCCAAGCAGCCGACTCCCATCCTCGCGCAGCATCGCCGGCCACGAAACCGCTCGTCCGACACGATAGGCAAGCAACGCCGTCACCACGGCCACCAGACTGCTCACCGAGAGCAACACAAACGCATCATCGAGCGGCACGACATGCTTGGCCAACCGATAGATGCCGAACGCGACGAATCCAGGCACGAACATCACGATCCGCTTCTGCTTGCGGACAGAGTCCTCCGTCACCATCAGGCTCAAACTCGGCAATACTCGTAGCGCCATCCGATGCAGCATAGTGAACCCGTTAGGCGTGAAACGTGAAGGGTGAGGCGATCACCATGATGCTCTGCCTTCTTCCCCTTACGCCTAACGCCTTACCCCTCACGTCGTCTTACGTTTTCTGAGACGCCATTCCGAAATACTTGGCTTTGATTTCCTCCATCAGCGCCACGGTGATGCGGAACGTTCCGCGATCGGCCGCCGTACGCTCCAATTCGACCCGCGCCATGGCGCGGACCGGAGCCGGCACGTTCTCCAACCGCCGTTCCGCTTCAGGCTCCCATTCGATCCGTTCCCCGGTAGACGGCCGCAACAATGTCTCATACGTGATCACCCGTTCGCCACGGACACGAGCCACGCTTTCCACATCCGCACGATAGAGAGGAGCCAGATAGGGCGGCATCCGCTCCAGGCGGTGCAGGGCCTCGTCCGTCCACATGAGCCGGTCGACCAATCCATGCATCTGCCCCGCCGGGACATCGATCCCCACGTGTAATCCGCACCCGCGACATTCGGATCGGATGAACCATTGCAACGCCCCGTCGTCATAGGCCCGCTCTTCGATCCCCGCCGTATGCATCCAGCGCCCACAGCCGCAGGTCAACATGATGGAGCACCGTGAAACGTAAGGCGTGAGGCGTGAGGCGTTTCGGAATGAATGCGCATCGTCCTAACCGATCTTGCCCGGATACAGGATATACAACATCGTATAGGTGAAGCTGCCGGTGACGAACAGCACACAGTAGATAACCATGGTGAAACGGCCGAGCGCGCGATGGCGTTGCCCGCCGTTCGGCCAAATCCGCTGGATCACCATTTCGATCCCAAAAACGAAAGCCACAATGAGCAAAAAGATCAGGTAAACCTCAAACTTCCGCATGGAAAATCCGGCGGTGAGAACACGCGACCCAAACATGCCGAGCACCACGACCGTGATCCCGCCCAAAATCAACCCCACCTTCTTCCATGTCGTCTGCAACAGCGACTCTCGAAGTGATCGTATGCCGTCCACGAACTGTTGGGAGCGAAAACCCAGCACGATCATGTACACGGCCATGACCAATCCGATCATGACCAGAATGATATGGAGCGTCAGCACAGGGATGAACACATAGTCGTAAAGCGTCTGTGATCCGCCGAACCCTTCCTTGCCTTCGAACGCCAGCACGCCAAGTTGCCGGAACAGGTAATAGGCGATGAAAAAACTGAGCATCGAGATCATACCGCCCAGCATCAACCAATGGTGGGCATCGGCGCGGCGTTTCCGGGCCTGAAACCATCCCAGGACGAATAAGCCGGTAAAGAGCGTCGCCATAAACTGGCTCAGGTCAGCCCCCACCGTGGCATGCGTCCCGAAAAACCCCGGCTCCCGCAACCAATCCATCATCCTGCCAACTCCCACCCCCTCACACCTGACCCCTCACCCCTTACTGTTTTATGCCCTGCACCACGGCTGTTTTCTCCAGTTCCGTGACGGAGGTAAACCCGGCCTTGGTCAACCAGCTCATCGCATCGCCGGTCCGATAACTGCTTCCCTGCTGCGTATTGACCAGGATATGGATGGCAAAAGCAGTCGTCCAAGCCGGACCTGTGCCTGCCTCGTCCAAGAAACGATCCTTGATAACCAGCCGGCCACCCGGCGCCAGATGAGTGAATACCTTTCCAACCAAGGCGGCATTCGATTCGAAGGTTTGATAATGCAGGATGTCGGACATGAGCACCACATCATAGGGACCACCCAAGGCATCCCGGTTGAAATCGCCGGGGCGCAACGCGATCCGCAATTCCAGCCCCGCCTCTTTCACAGTTTTTTCCGTCAACCGGAGCGTCGCGGGAAGATCGAACACCGTGGCAGTTAATTCGGGATAGACCTGGCAGAATGCGATCGCATTCGTTCCTGCGCCACCGCCCAAATCCAGCAGACGTTCACGCTCGGACAGCTTCAGCCGCTTGGCCAAATCGGGGCCGCTTTGCTGACCGATGCGATGCAACACCGCCAACACGTTGCTTCCCAATTCAGGATCGGTTTCAAAGACATGCCGGTCGACCGGCCGATGCCCGGTTCTGATCGTCTCCTCCAACTTCCCCCAGTTGTTCCATTCCGCATCGTGCAGCACGAGTAAGTGCCCGATGTACTGGGAGGACTGGCGGACGAGGTGCTTCTCCGCCGCCGGGGAATTCCCATACGAATCCCCTTCTTTGGTCAGCAACCTTAACGCCACAAGCGCGTTCAATAAAAGGGTAAGGGTCGGCTCATGGGCCCCGATGCGCCCCGCGACCTCCTTCGCCGTTTTCGGCTTGCCATCCAGCGCGGAAAACAGGTCTAGCTTGACCGCCGTCAAGAGAATCTTGGTTTCCCAGTAGTACCCCAGCTGGAAGATCTCTGCGAGCGAGAATTCTCGTGACACACCGATCCCCTTCGGCCCCTCAGGCGCATCATTTTGAAAGCTTGGATCTTACCTAGATCGGAAACGTAAAGGCAAGGCAGGGAAAGGGCAGAATGGGCATTCCGCTGGGGTTCACCCTCGGCCCGACCACCCCAGACTACAAAACAGCGGGATCAAATTGGTGTTGCCAGGGACGAGGAAAATGGGAGAGGAAACAAAAGCGCCCTCTCGATTGCTACTGGGGGCTTGGCTCAATCGGCAGATGACGAAGGCGATACCGGGTTTCTTCAATCGTGATGACCGCGCCGGCGATCAACGCCTCGCTGCATTCCTCAAGAACTTCCAGCACTCCTGGTGTGACAGAACTCGGCGTCTGATCGTGAAGGCGAAGCAAGATCACACTCGGCCCGGCGAGTGCGCCAAGAGCCAGGAGGTCGGTAAAATCCAGGTCGCAGGTGATGATAATTCGATGTTCGCGCGAGGCCTTTTCGAGAATGGACGAGTCCGGCAGCCGTTCCAACCCTTCCTCGCTCAGGTGGCTGGCGTCGTGGCCATGGTGCGAAGGGCTTGCACTGTACTCAGCGCAATGCCCATATCCGCCAAACATCTCACGAAGGATGGCCGGTCAGCGGGTGGATTTCTTCATTAGTCAGGGCGGCGGCGTATTGCAACGCTTGGCGAATATCCTCTGGTTCGAGTGCCGGATACTCCGCCTGAATCTGGCCAGCAGACATCCCATTGGCGACCAGATTGACGATCAAGGAGACACTCATCCGCATCCCTCGAATACAGGCCCGGCCTCCTAGAATCTGAGGATCGAAGGTAATGCGATCATAGCCCGTCATCGGCTTCCCCCCGGTTATGAACCGAGTCTATCTCACAGGATAAGAGAAATCCAGCACCGCGCGCATCGCGAGCAACGGAGGGCTTCATTAGCTCAGCAATCAGCTGACTGCAAACGGCAGGATGGATGACTGCGCAGGTTTCTAGGAATTGATCTTCAAGGCAGGATTGGCCCTCGACATGACGCCGGTCGAGACGCATCTGAAATCAGTTGGCGACAGGCTGGCGTTCGTGACGAAGCCCTTCCGGCCAGATTACTGCTGTTACGCCAACTCCGCAGACCGGCCATCACCAAATCGCACACAGCCACCCCGCCGACCCCCTTCTTCATCGACGCCTTCGCGATGAACTCCCTCTCAAGACCGGGCATCGGTGGGTTGGTGCAAACAAAGAAACCCGATCGCTTATTCTTAGCCTTTCTGGGACCTCTGCCTTGTCACTGCTTCAGGCAAATAACGCTTCGGTTATCTGCTTCGCTAAGTCCGACTCATTCGAGCTTGACCATTGACCCTTCGGACATACATCTCTCAGATCACCCTGAAAATAGCCGGCCAACCCTCTCCAAAGAACGCCACTTAGTGAGGCCTTTCATTTGACAATCCAAAGGCGTGAAGCTTGAGTTGATGTTCAAATTCGCCCGGGGGAAGGGGGCTTAAGACATAGAGTTCGAGTCCATTTTCATTTACACACCGAGCTAGAACTTCGTTTATGTGGGGGTCACGGAAGCCATACCCGACCATCAACAGCTTTCTGCCTTCTTTGGATAAAACGGACTCAAAGGTTTCAAGATACCACCTCAGTAATGGCTCCTGCATAATTCTTGTTTCTTTACCACGCCCAATCACCATCCCACTCTTTCCGTCACTAGCCCTCCAATTCCATGAGCCATGGAGCTTGATGTATTGGAATCGCCCATAGGTCGATATGAGCTGCTGCCGGTTTCGTTGACACCACCCTAC
>FRDC01002827.1_pt1 | contig 57149 bp, 95 predicted proteins | sample 1106171 | NCBI WGS metagenome assembly FRDC01 (sample SAMEA3930566, study PRJEB13176) | freshwater metagenome | biome: Drinking water system; feature: drinking water; material: water | place: Singapore | collected 2014-12-20 | reverse complement strand
ACCCCCAGCGCATCCTTAGCCGCCGCTAGGATGGCGGACGTTTCGTAAGGAACCGAGCCGTTCTCGATCCGGCATATTGCCTTCGCCATCAGCGCCACCGTCCCCACGGCTGACAGGTCCAGTCTATCGTCCGGCTTCACGTCGAGCATCTTGGAGACAGATGCGATATACGCTTCTGTGTCGTTCTCAGAGGGAGGGGCGTAGACCTCGATGACCTTGCGGACGGTGTTCAAGCCTCTCTTCCCCTTGCTCTGCAAGTCACGGCACAGAGCGCGGAGACCGTTGTGGGGCGTGTCGAAGCGGCAGAAGCCGTCCGGGTCGGGATCGAGTTCGCCTTTCCACTCGTAGGCGCGGGAGTGGCGCAGATTCCCAGGGTTGTTGAGCCTCAGGCCGCGCGCGATCTTTGCTGTTGCGCTCATTGTATCATTCTTGGCTGTGGTGTATAAGGCGAAACCATGAAACGCATCATCGAAATCCGGGCCGCCGAGGGCGGCGACGACGCGAAGCTGTTCGTTGACGAGCTGGCCAGCGCCTACGGGCGCCTCTTCATCCGCAAGGGCTGAAAGTCCCGCGCGCTTGAGCGGCGTGACGCGCGCGCCGGCAGCTTTCTCATCGCCTATGAGGTCGAGGGAAGCGACCTATCTCCGCTGAAGCACGAAGGTGGCGGCCACCGCATCCAGCGGATCCCACCGACAGAACGTAAGGGCCGCGTCCACACCTCGACGGTGACGGTGGCCGTGCTCGACGGCGCACAGGTTCGCAAGACAGAGCGGCCCGAGACTGACTTCCGGGTCGAGTGGTACGCCGGCACGGGCAATGGCGGCCAGTATCGGAACAAGCACCAGAACTGCGCTCGCGTGACCCATCTGCCCACCGGGCTTGTCCAGACGGCCGGCGGTCGGCACCGCGAGTCGAACCTACGCGACGCTCTTGCTGAGCTAAATCGCCGGCTGGACGAACTCGACGCCGGGCGCGCGGCAGGCGCCACCAACGGCACGCGACAGGCTCAGGTCGGGACCGGGATGCGAGGCGACAAGCGGCGGACCTATCGCTTTCAAGAGGGCCGAGTGACAGATCACGTCACCGGCAGAACGGCGAACGTGGCAGCCGTCATGCGCGGCGACTTCGATGCCCTCTGGACCTAAGCCTCCACCGTCTTAAGCTTCCCCCTCCCCTTCTTCTCTTCCGGCACGGCCCCCTCTCTCAACCACGCCTCTATGGTCGAGAGGTTGGAGACCAGGATCCTTCCGTCGATCTCAGCGGAGTTGGTGAGGTAGTGCCGGGCGATGAACGCCCGCCGTTTCTCCTCAAGGGTGACGCCGTCGAGATCGGGATAGGCAGGGGGATCGACCGAAACCTCAAGGTCGTCGGCGCTCATTTGAGATCCGGCCACTCGCTGCCGAAGTCGGTTGCCTGGATCGCATAGGAGAGGTTGACGCCAATGTCGTAGAGGATGGCGTCGAGACCATGCCCCACCTTCCCCCGCGACGTGAAGAACACCTCTGCCAGCTCGCCCTTGATGACGACGCCGGACTCCGTGATGGTCGGAGGGCGGAAGCCCAGCGACACGTCGAACACATGGCCCGCCGCCTCGATGGTCAAGGTCTCGCACGGGCGGCGATTGGGGATGCGGCGGCGCTCGGTCATGCTACACCTTGAAGGTCTTGCCACGAAATTCGCACAGCCCGTCATCGAGCACATGCACCAGCTCGGGCCACAGCAACCGGCCGCGCTCGAATGTCAGCACCGCAAAGCCGCTGCGCCAATTACAGGGGTTGCCTTCCGTGTAATCAACGAACGCGGGGTTGGGCTTGTGAACGTCAGCCATAGTGCCGGTGTCGACTCCGAAGCGAGTCCCGTGATAATCGGTGAAAGGGGTTACTCGCATCGAATGTAGGTGACCTGTCACCATTGTCTTGCCGGCCCACATGGTATTGTTATGGGTGGCGTGAATGCCGTTTTTGTACCGATGCTTCACCACCACATCGTCGTTGATCGAGAGCGCCCAGCACGGTTGCCAGTCGGGGAAATGATCCTTGAGCGATACACCGCTGATCTCGGCATACTCCGACGCCACGCTTGCCAGGCGCGTCTCGAAACGCGCGTCATGGTTTCCAAGCGGCCACACCCGCTCTGCGTGCCCGGCAGCCAGGGCGATCTCCCCAAGCCGCTCGGCGCATACCTCAAGCTCGTCCTTGAGTGGCGGATTCTTCTCCCAGCCGATCGGCGGATGCCGCGAGATGGTGGCGCCGTCGATCACGTCGCCGTTGGCAACCACCATGACCGGCGAGAGATCCTTGCAGAACTGGACGAACGCCCGATGAGCCGTCGATGCTTTGCCGGGCCAGTAGTGCATATCCGAGCCGACCAGAACGGTCCCGTTCTCGATCGTGATTTGTAGACGTGAGGGATGGTCGGTTGGAACGGCTCTCGGAGCGCCGCTCGCCACCATGGGCGAGTCGATCGCGCGTCCGATGCGGTTCTCAAGAGCGCGGCGCCTGGCGTTGACCGCACGCGGCGAGCACCCGAGAATGCGCGCCGTCTCGCCGATGCCGTGAACCCGAATGAGGTTGGCGAATTCCTCCTCGGAGCATTTGGCCACTGGCATCTAGACGCCCTGGGCCCCAGGGAGAAAGCAAAGCCACCGCCCTATCGGACTGACGCAGAGCACCGCCTGTCCAGTCGGGTGCGGCCCTCGATCGCGGATGACGATCTCTTGAGGGACCATCTTCCATTCGCCATCGATCCGAATGCGGTAGCCGCCAGGCTCCTGCTCCCAAACGTCGTAGAGCTTGCAGTCTCGTTCGTGGCAGCAGCTCATGCCGGTGACGGGGCTCATAAGATCGCGCAGCACCGGGTCATCGTCATGCGCCAGCGCGCTCCCGGCGAGCAGGAGGACAACGGCTTGGCGCCCGATGATCTTGGAGAGCGTGGGCCACGCATGCTCGACAAAGGCCCAGGTGGCGCCGACCGCCGTTGCCGTTCCGCCAGCCCAGCCAGACAGCCGCTTGACGAAGCGCACCGCAGCGTCCCGCTCCTCGGCTGCCTTGACGAGCCCTTTCACCGCCGCGTTGGTCTCGGCGATGTTGGCTTTCATCTCGGCACGATCGGCAATGCGCGCCTTCTCGTGCTCGGTACAGACGGCGGTGTGCGTGGCGAGCCCGGTTGCCACATCCCCGACCTGTTTGGTGACGGCCTCGATCGAGCGCCAGACGCGCTCGAATTCCCGGTCGCTGGTCCGGCGATCGTCGCTCACGGCACATCTCCCGCGACTTGACGATTGAATCGTCTTCCCGCCGCAACGTCGCAAATTGTTCGCCGTGAGACGCCGTATGCCTCACACAGCAATGGAATGACCCCGTCCGGGACAGTCAGGCGAGGAGACCGACGCCGCGACAGCGCGTGAAAGTGGCGAATGTCGTTCGCCTCATCCTGAGTGAGTTTTGACTGGGCGCTATTCCACTTTTGCCGTGGAACCGAAAGGTGCTTCCAAGTGCGCTTCTGCCGCAGGTCTCGAACGGTCTTTGGGGAAACTCCAAAGGCGCGCGCGATAGCCCTGCCCGGAAGCTGGGACGCAAGGATTTCCCGGACGACATCGGCCGTCAGTTTGTGCGGGGAGCCAACCGCATCAATCGCTTTGCTCGGCCCCCTCTTCCGGCCGTTTTTGCGCCGCCCCTTTTTGACGGAATCGCGAACGTTATCGAGTGGCGTTCCGAGAAACAGGTGATGGCCGCCTGCCGCGATCTGCGCATGGTTGTTGATCACCGCGTTGTGAAGCGTCAGCGCGGCGCCAAAGTTTAGCTCGATGCCGTAGCTACCGTGCGTTCCGACACCGTTGGAAACCGGGGTAATCGTCGCTCCGGTCACGTCTAGGATGACGCCGCGCCCTTGCGCGCCGACCATCGGGCCCGACAAGGAAACCGTTTTGTAGTTCTGATTGGGCGCGCAGACGATCCGAACCTGATTGTAGCCGAGATCATAGCTCGCATAGAGCCGGTGAACCACGTCCTGCGGCTGGGGCAGCGGCGTTGCCACCGATAGTCCGTCGTTCGCGAGGCTGCCCGCCGCGGCGTTGCAGTAGAAGGCGGTCGGCGCCGTCAGAAGGGTGCGACTCACAACACCCACTCCACCGTAACGATACCGGCCTTGCCGTCGCCGCCGGCTGCACTGGCCCCGCTGGTCGAGCCGCCGCCGCCGCCGCCAGCGCCATAGGCGTTCGCAGTTCTCCCTTGATTCCCGGCGGGCGCCCCGTAGCCACCGCCGCCATAGAAAGATGCGCCACCCGGGCCGCCCGTTCCGCCCGCTGTATCTGCAGCGGAATAGCGTTGGCCTGATTGTCCGTCCCCACCCGAAATGTTGATCGAGCCATTCGTCGCTGTGCCGCCCGCACCGCCCGCTGGCGCGCTGGCGCTGCCGCTCGCAGAGCCGCCGGAGCCGAGCCCTCCGGTAATCGTCGTGGCGCCGACAACGATGGTAGAGTTACCGCCATTGCTTCCGTTGTTCGCGCCCGCTGTCCCGCCAGCGCCGGCCGCGCCGACTGTTACGGCAATCGTTGCCCCCGCGCTTAAACCTGTTGCGTAGTAGATCGCAGTCGCCCCGGCGCCGCCGCCAGCGCCCGCTCCTCCGGTTGCCGACGCACCAGCGCCGCCACCGCCGCCGCCAGTAACATTGAACCTGAACACCGTCGACGGCAGCGCATTCGCAGGAACCGTGAAGGTGCCGCTGCCGGTGAACTCCCGATGCTGGAGGGCTTTCGCCGCAGGATTCAGCAACTCCCATCGTGTGTTTGCGCTGTTGTAGCGAAGGAAGAATTCCGCGTACTGGCCGGGAATGTCCCCAATGGCCAGCGGCAGGCCACCCGTTCGGACAATGGTTCGCGCCGTCGTGCCGTTGAGAGCGAACGTCGGAGCCGTGGTGGCATTGGCTGAGGCGGCCCGAACACCAACGATCGTGCCGTCCGCGATCGTCGTCTGCGCGGGGCTCAGCGTGAGCGTCAAGGCGTCCGCGGTGCCGCTGGCGACGCCCCAATTGAGCACGCCAGCCTGAACCTGGTTCAGGTTGACCGCATCGGTCAGCGCCGTGCCGCTCCCGACGCTGGTATAGCGGAAAGAGCCGAGGTTGAGGTTCGCCGTCGGCGTGTTGGAGCCGTCCTTGGCGATGCAGTTGTTGATGCCGGACGCGAAATCGTCCGAATCACCGTCCATGCGCGAGGCGGTGATCGGGATTCCCGCGTTCTTGTCGTTAACCCAGTTATAAATGCGGGTGAATTGACCACCAGACCAGGGCATGGGCGTTACTCACAGGTAATCGGCCCCGGGAGGGGCGGATTTGGACGAAATTCGGGGCTGTGGTAGGGTGGCGGCCGTGCTTGCAGAGATTGGCCTATACGGCGCGCTGCTTTTCGCTGTCGCGATCGGCGCTTTACTCTGGGACCACTGGTCCTAGTTGGTGGAAACGCCGATTTCGCGGCCTTCTAGGCCAGAAAGCAGACGCGCCAGGCGCTCCCGCTGGCCAGCAGCGAGCTGGTCGGTATTCCGCTGCTGGATCAGGCGCGCCAGGAGGGTCCGATTATCGGCCCCACTCGGATTGACAAGCGAATTCGAGAGGGCATCGGCCGTGTTGCTGTTCATGCCCTGGAAGCGCCGCAATCCGGACTGGACTACCTGCCCGGCGGCTGCCCTGGCCCCCCGCTCGGCGAGCGTGGTGAGCAGGCCGGGGATCGAGTCCATGGCCATGTCGGCGGCTTCCTGCTGCCGGAGCTGCGTTTGGGCGCCGACCTTGGGCGAGACTGCGGTCGCGTTCTCGAACATCTTGCTTTCGCGCTCTAGGGACGCGCGAAAGCGGTTCAATGCTTCTTCGCTTCCGAAAGCGGCGGCCAATTTCTCGCGCTTTGCCGGGCTTCCAAAGATTCGCTTTACTGCATCCGCCCCATCCGGAGCATTGTCGACCGCGTCCTTGATTGCACGAGCGACCCCAGCCCGGAAGAATTCCTTGTCACCATCGGGAAGAGCGTTGATAGCCTTCGCTGTAAGCTCGGAGTCCTTTCCGAAGATCCCTCGGCCGAGTTCCATCGCCTCCATGCTGCGCGTCGGGCCGGCGAAAGCGGCGCGCGCCTTGGCGTAAGCCGGATTGATCGCATCAACAGCATTGAGAAACTGCTGGCGCAACGAGTCGGACGCCCGGCCGCTATCCGTTTCAATCCGTCCGGTGAGGGGATTTTTGTGCCCCTGCACCACATCATCAAGGCCGCGCTTGATATAGTCGATGACGCGCATATCCGGCACCGACTGAGTGCCGAGAATGTTGCCGGCCCCGTCCATCTTGAAGACTTGAGGCAGTTCGTGTCCTTCGTCGGCCGCAATCGTGCGTGCCTTCGCATAGGCGGACTTGAATCCGGGACGATTGGCCAGCGCAGCGAGTTCGTCATTCCAGACGGCCGGAACGGCTGAATATGCTTCGTCATAGAGCGGGCCGGCTTGGGCCTTCCGCTTGGCGATCAGATCGTCGACAGAGCCGTAAAAATTCGTGTTGGGGCTCAGATCACGCGAGACATCGCCGAAGATGCGATCCGCTTGCCCCTGCTGACGCTCGCGCAGCGCCTGAACCGTGCGGCTCTTGGCCGCGCTCGGCGTGCCGGCCGCAGCTCGAGCGAGCCCCCGGACGTTCTCGCCGCCGAGGTCAATGAGCATCTCGGGTTTCGCCCCCGCCGCGCGCCATTCATCGAGCTTGGCTAGCGCCTGCTCTGGCGTGATGCCGTCACGCTCGAAGGCCTGCAGGATCTTCGATGTCGCGGCTTTATCGGCATTGCGCAGGCCGGCAATGTCAAGGCCCTTCCCGAAGGTCTTTCCGACCACGTTCGCGACTACCGGGGCCGCTGCGGCGATGCCACCGCCAACCGCACCGCCGATCGCGGCGTTCTTCAGCCGATCCGCTTCGCCTTCGCCCGAACCGAAGCCACCGAGCGCGCCCTGACCGGCTGCCGTGGCGACCGCCTTGCCGTACTCGCCAATCTTTCCTGCCGTCGTAGCCGCTCCAGGAAGCCCTTCGGCAATGGTGATGCCCTTGGCTGGCGCGACAATTCGGGTCGCCTCAGACACCACCTCGGGAACGGCTTGGCCGCCGACCATCCGAGTCGCCGCACGCGTCGGAGCCATGACGAGACCGCCGGCAAGCTCGGCGCCCGTGCTCAGAACGGGATGTTCCTGCTTGAAGGCCTTGTTGCTGTCGCGCTTTGATTGAAGGGCACGGTTGTAGTAGTCGCTCCAGCCGGGATCCTCGACACCCTCGATCCTGTCTTTGTCGTCGGGCTCCGCGCCGAAGAACGTGCGCAGCTTCTTCCGAGACAGGGCGGCCGTGGCCTCGCCGGCCGCCCCGACCTCGTCCGCAAGGCCGAAGGTTGCGCCCTGGCCGACCGCGTCGGTGAGCCCCCGGAACATTCCCGGAGGTTCGACCACGCGCGCCGGCTGCTGGGGCGCGTCGTCGCCCAGCGCCGCGCGTGCGGCGTCCAGGCGAGCCCGAAGCTGTCTGACCTGAAGATCCTCGGCCACTAGTATCCAAGCTCCTTAAGACGCTTGCTTACCAGATCGACTTGCTGGGGCGTCAGTTTCGTCGCATCGATTGCCGTGAGAGTCGGAAGGTCCATCTTGCTCACCGAGTCCTTGGTGACGATGGTCAAGGGCGCAGGCTTGCCTACCTCGGGCCCCGGCATGCCAGCGCCGCTTGGCGAACCCGCGCCCGGTGCGGCGCCGGGCAGCAACGACTTGAGGCCATAGTCGACAATGACATCCTCGGGCTTGAGGTTGTTGCGCTTCGCGATGTCGGTGTACTGGTTGCGCACGCCCTCGAAGCCCTGGCGCTGCACGCGGTAGATGTTCTGCGCTTCGGTGAGGAAGTCTTTGCGCAGATTCTCGGGCAACCGCTCGCCGGAGAGCACACGATTGACGTAGCCCTGCATTCGCTCGCCGAGTGACCCGGATTGCGCAGCCGTCGCGAACTCGCCCTCGCGCACGGCCGATCCCGGATCGAGCAGCTTGATGTAGCTGTAGAGCAGAGACATGTCGCCGGCCCCGGTGGGCTTCTTTGCGGCCTCCACGATCTTCCCATAGGCGTCGCGGACTGTGCGGTAGTCCTTGGTGAGGTTGTTGACCTCGTCGCGCAGCGTGTTGGCGTTCGAGAACGTGGTTTGCGGGTTGGGGACCGACTGCGTCCCGGCGGCTGTGCTGGCCGCTGCGGCGGTCGCGCGGTTCATCCCAGGCGGCACGCCAGGGGATGCCGGCGCCGGAGAGAGCTGCACGTCGGAGGTGCCCCGCGCAGTGCCGGACGACTGCGCGTAGGCGCGCTGCTCAGCCGTCCGCAGGTCGGCCCGGTTGCGCGCGTCTGTCGTCGCCCCCTCGATCTGCGGGTTGTACTGGAGATCCTGCTTCTTCTCGGCCTCGCGGCGCGCCAGTAGGGGCGCATTATTGGCCTCTGTCTTCGCGGCGTCGATCAGCGGATCGTACTTAAGCCCGAGCTGCTTCTTGCGCTCCTCCCGCTCGATCTCGGCCGGGGTGAGCGCGCGGAACTTGTCGGCCTCATTCTCGCCGATGCTCGAGCCATACCTGGTGATGCGAGACACGCTGCCATCCGGATTGCGGCGCAGGCCCTTCGTCGCGAATTCCTTGTCGATCTCGGCGTTGCGCTTGGTCTCGGCGTCGGCCTCCGCCAGCGCGCGGTTCATCGCCCACGCCTTCACGTACTTGTTGTTGGAGTTCAGCAACTGCGCGAGCAGTTCCTTCTGGCTCGCAGGCTTCGCCGGAGCGGCGCCGGCCGGGGCTGCGGTCGGAAGCGTCACGCCGCTGTCAGGCGACGGCGCAGACGGCATGCCAACGGCCGGAACCTGGTCGGGCTGGCCGCCCTCGGAAACCTGCATGCCATCGAATTTGCGGAATCCCGGCGCCTCACGACGGAACGCCGCAGCGACCTCAGGGGACACAGGTCCATCACCCATGGAAGTGATATCCGCCCCTCCGCCCAACAGACTCGCCATCTGGCGAGCGCGGGGTGACGGCGTCGCCATCGCGGCGGCCGGCTTGTCATCGCCGAAGCCCAGCGCGTTCCCGACGCGCGCGAGGAACCCGGGCTTCTCCTTCGGGGCCTCGCCCTTCAGCGCCGCAGCAATGATCTCGCCTGCGTCCTCCTGGTCGGCGCGTTCGCGGCCGGCTATGATGCCCGCGCCCAGATTGCCGAGCACGGAGGCAAGCCCCTGCATCGTCGCGGCCTGTGCGGTGCGCGGCGCCGGCATGTTGGCGTTGTTGGCGAGCAACTGGGCGAGAAGCGCCTTGTTCGGATCTGACCCGGGCTGCTGGAGCAGCACGGAATCACCCGAGGCGCCGAAGGTCGGCATGGCCATCGGTTAGCCTCCGATGCGAGACGGAATCGCCGTCAGGGCTGCGTTCGGATCGATCGGCGGCGTCGAAAACGCGCTCATGGGCGCCTGCCCGATCGGGGGCCCGCTATAGGCGTTCATCGCGCTCGGCTGCGCGCCGAACTGTCGGGCAAAGAACCCGTTGGAGCCCAGAAGCCCCTCGCTGCCGGCCAGCCAGTTGGCGAACTTGCCGAAGGGTTTCTCCGGGTTCATCACGTTGCCGCTCAGGTCCGGTGGATCTCCGGGCTTCGGCGGCGGCAACTCGGCGTCCTTGCGCATCCGACTGGCGAAGTCGAAGATCTTGGCCGGATTGATGAGAGACCCCACGCCACCGCCGCCCGGCGCCTGCGGCATCATGAGGCGCGCCAGGCCCATGCGCTGATCGGGCTGATTGAGGACGGGCGGCGTGCCTGCCGAAGGTCCAAACTGCATCATGACGCGGTCTCCATTTCGGCCGGCGCGGTCCAGCCGATTTCGTCAAGGTGAGCGGTCAACCGACCGAGCCCCGCCCGGTCGTCAATGCCCGCCACGATCAGCGGGCCTGTCTCGTTGATGGCGGCCATCACGGCCTCGCGCCCCTGCTGGTCGAAATCCACGACCCGATCCACGATGGCCATGACGTGCTTGAGGTCGCCGATCGAGTGGACGCGCAGACATCGGGTGATATCGACACCCGAGGGGACGAGTCTCTGGATCGCAGGGATGGTTTCGGGCGGCGTGATGGCGGCGAACGCCTCCAGGGCGAACGCATAGCCGAAAACGCCGTAAGGCCTGGCGTCGCTGGCCAGCCGGTCGCACAGCGTCACCATGGCGACGCCGTTCTCGGGAGAGATGATCTTGGGGAGGTCCGGGGGCAATCCGAGGGACGCGAGATCCTTGAGGACCAGCACGTCATGGCCGGTCTCCTCGCGCGCCTTCTGGCGGGCGAGTTGCGCTGACCTGTGGTCGCCGATTGCCGTGAGGCCCTTCGCCGTGCGCTCCAAAAGCTCGGGCGTGCGGTGGGTCGTGTGCCAGCACCGGCACAGGGCGAGGATATAGCGTGGGAGGGTGAGCGCCGGGGGCGTCGGCAGGGTGCCGATCGCCGTTTGCAGCGCGCCGAACATCAGCGCCTCGATCACCTCGGCCGAGGGAAGGTCCATATCGCGCATCAGAAGCCAGCCGCGCCAAGGCCGGCCGCAGCGATGGCCGCTGTCGCGCCCACGGCCGCATTGGTGGCTTGGTTGTTGGACGCCGCGTTCGCCGCGTTGGCCTGGAATGCCGCGTTATTGAGGCCCACAATATCGACCGGCGAGATGTTCATTTGCGCGCTCGGCGACGTGGTGACAGACGGGATGCCCCCCTGACTCGCGGCCAGGAGCGCGGCAAGCCGCTGATTGAGCGTCTGGTCGAGATAGCTGCGCTCGGCTGCCTGCTCGTTGTAGCCGAGCTGTCGGCGCGCCATGCTCTGGTTGAAAAGCTGGTTCTGGAGCGTGTTACCGGCCAACACCGCCGCATCTCGGGCGTCCGCGCGCTGGCTCGCTTGTGACCGATCAAGGCGGTCTTTAGCTCGCATCCACGCTTCGCTCCCGATGGGAATCCCGCGGACCGCAAGTTGCGTGTCCTCGCGCTCGCGCTGAAGCTCCTGCTCGGGATCAAGGGTGCGGGCGTATCGCCGAAACACCGCGTCCTCGGTGTTCTGGAGCGCGTCACCCTCCCCGCGCCCGGCCCCGAAGTCGGCGGAGAACAATTGCGGCAGTCCCGCGAGGTTTATGCGGTCGACATGCGCGAGGTCGTTTTGAGAGAGAATGTTTCCGGCTTGGTCGCCGGCAGCGCGAGCGTTTCCGATCGCACGGGTATACAGAGCCTGCTCTTCGGGATTGAGCGTGATGATCTGCGTAACCGGAATGCCAGTGCCTGGATCGAAGTTCGTCCACGTCGACTTGTAGCCGGGGCCAATGGTCTCGGTGCGATTCAGCTTTGCCGACTCGCGCGCGGCCTGAATGTTTTCGGCGCCTTGAACCTTCGCGGTTGCGACGGGATCAGGCGGTGCGGGTGTTGACTTTCCCATGAGTATCCCCGAGCCAGCGGCAGTTGTCCCGGTAGAGCCCAAGGCTCACGCCCGTACTGCCGTTAGAAAACAGAAAGGGGTGGGTTCCTTCGCGCTTGAACCCCCAATGCTCAAGGAACGCCAACGTCGGCTGGTTCCTCTCTTCAACGATGCACGTCACGCGCAGGCACCCCATCTGAACGAAGGGGTAGTGATGGACCGCCTGCATGACCTTGCGGGTACACCATCGCTTGTCATCGGCGGCGACGGTGACCTGTATGTCGGTCTGCCGATAGTTGTTGAACACCAGGCCCGCGACCCACCGGCTCTCCATGACGACGCCGATTGCCGTGCAAGGCATCATCATGTCGACGTTTGTGAAGATATGGCTCAGGCGACGCTGCACCCAGCCGGCGACCTCGCGATCCGCGCCGTAGACCAGAGGCCCATCGGTCCTGATCAGAGGGCGTCCCCCTTCTCCATCCGGAGATCGGTGCGGAGCCACTTGATCTCTTGCAGCCCCGAGACTCGCAGCCGAGAGGAAACCGCCGTCCCCCAGCCGTTGGCGATGCGCCAGCTCACATCGATTCCGGCCTCGGGAGACCACAGGGCCACGTCCCAGTAGGACACATCCCAGTAGGATCCGGAGGGCGTCGTCTGGCTTGCGACCGGCGCCACGGCGTCCTGGTAGTCGAAACCGACGCCGAGCGAATAACTGACATCGCCTGTGCTCTGCACGATCGGCCGCGCGAAGCAGAGGCGCTTGCGGTAAGGCGATTGGAAATCGTTCCACGCCTGCTGGCCATCCGCCTGAATGGCGGTTCCACCGTCGTCGGCGCCGACATCGGCCTGCCAGACGCGTCCCGACGACGTGCCGAAATACAGGTTGCCGTCGAACACGCACCACGTCGAGGCCGGGAGGTTCCTGAACCGACACCAGGCGCCGTTGGTCGTATTGAACACATGCTGATCGAACGTGCCATCGGTGTTCGGCACGTTCGCAAAGATGTATTTCCCCTTCGGATAGAAGCAGATCTCCCAGCCGAACAGGTCCTTGTTGGTCGCCACGATATCCGCCACCGTGGGCGAGATCTTGCTGCGCGGCGGCGTGATGGCCTGGCGCAGCGCGTCCATCCAAGTGTTCAAGGTCAGGTGGTCGTCTTCGGTCGTGATGTAAACATCGCCGCCAAACCGCACGACCGAGCGCGTGGACACCGGGGCGCCCATTTTGTACTGACCAACCAAGGACCAGGCGCCCGGACTGCCAGGGTCATCGCCGGAATAGATGAACGTCTCTCCGCTGCTCATGATGAAGGCGATCAGGCTCGACGGGCCAGAGCCGCCATCATAGCTGATGGGAGCGATGGCGATCAGGCTGCCGCCGAACGTCCCGACCAATGCCAGGTTGAAGCTGCTCAAGGCGCCCGTGACCGCGCTGGCCGCAGCATACCAGAACTTCGCCGAGTTCTTCTCGACAAGGAAGATCCGGTTCTTGAAGACCGTTCCGCTGATGAGATTCGTGATGGTCAGGCCCGACCCAGACCACGCCGTCGCGGTGAGCGAGGAGCCATCGAAGTCCTGTGGAGCATCCGTCCCGTTGAACAGGAACAGCCGGCCACCAAACATGAAGGTTTGCCAGCGATTGCTGCTGAACCCGGAGCCCAGCGACGTGGGCGAGCTGCCGCCGCCCGTGATGTCCCAGAGCGCGCCAGAAGCCGCGGCGATGAACTTCAGGGTCGTCCCGCTAAAATACTGCGCCAGCGTCTCGACGTTGCCAGACCCGAGGCCAGATGCGTATTTCTCGGATCCCGCGCGAACCTTGACGCCGCTGGCATCCGCGAACCAGTTGTCCATGACCACGGCATCGGTCGGCGCCATGGCGGTCAACGCATCACGTGTGTTCCAGCCGGTATAGGGGGCCGGAACCGAGACGATGCTCGATGCCGGCCTTTTGCGAGGCGGCATCAGGTGCCGCTCGGCCAGTTGCCCTCGATCACACTCCAAGGCCCGATCAGCGGGCCGTAGGTCTGTGGCGAGAGGCTCAGGTTTTGCGCGCCGCCGTCGTGCGCCATCGCCTTGTCGACTTCCCGGTAATACTCGTCACGCTTGTCCTCGTAGGCCATCCCCATCCGCTCCAGGGCGCGCCAGAGGACGCCCTTGCGCATCAGGAACTCATCGAGGAGCGCAACGTCGGTATCAGCCTTCCAGGATGTCTGGGGCGTGCCCGTCGAGGACGTACACCAGGCGTTGGAAACGTACTCGTAGACCAGCGTATCGCCATTGTCTGTCGGGATCGGCAGGATGAGGAGGCAGAGCGTCCCGTTGATGTATTCGAATCGCGTGAGGCGCTGAATCGTCGCGATCGTGAAGATGCTCGACTTGAACATCTGCCACTGTTGGGGGCTCAGGGGGCCGACCATCTTCCAGAAGCGCGAGCGATCCCAAAGCGTGTTGTCGATCGGGCGCCGGAAGTCCGATGGCACCGGATAGGCGTACTGGGAGAAGGTCACATCGACAGTCCCCGACGCCGTGCATGCCTGGTCGAGCGTGACCGTCGTCGAGGTCTTGGAGACCACCACGGCATTGAGCGGGATCCCGGTCCCGCTGGCCGCAAAGCGATAGGCGGTGATGCTTGCCGTGCTCGACAGCCCCGTGATGGTGGCGCTGCCCTTCGTCGTCGTGCCGTCGATCGGGTCCAGCGAAACGATGGTGACTAGATGCTCGATCTGCTGGGTGACCCAGCCGCCAGGGGGCTTGCGCGCCAGTTCCTCGCCTTCGTCCTGCGCCATCTGGAGCAGGAGCGTCGCGGTCGGATCGGTGTTTCCGATGACGGTCTGCGGGGCGGGAACGGGAATTGCGTTCGCCGCGCCTTGGACGATCGAAAGCAGGGTCATCGACGCCTCGGGATCTTCACGGGGCCGTAGGTCGGGACGTGCCGATAGCCGGGGAGCGAGAGGAGGTGCCGCCAGTGCAGGCGGTATTCCCCCCAATAGCACCCGGCCTGGAAGGCAAAGCGCGCAGCTCGCTCTTCATTGCCCCGAAGCTTCTCGCGCTGGCACCGCGCGATGGCGAGCCGGATGCCGACGCGAAGTTTCGTCACGAAGTCGAGTTGCTTCACCGGGGCCTTGTGGTCCGAGTAGACGTGGAGAGGCGCACGCTTGACCGCCTGCGCCTCTCTCATCAACCTGAGACCCTCGGAGAACGCCGTTGCCGTGGCCGACATTAGGCGCTCAGGTTCACGGTCCACTTGGCCGCAGCCGGGGCGACGAAGATACCGGTCTTGCCCGGAGGCAGCGGAAAGCCCGTCGCGCCGGCGATACCGTTCACGGTGTCGGAGCCCGACCCGAACACGGTCACGAACTTGGTCTGCGAGCCGTTCGCCACGATGAAATAGGCGCCGGGAACCGCATACGGCAGCACCACGCTATCGCCCGTGGTGGCAACCGTCCCGACGCGCGTGATCGTGTTCGCGATGAGGAGGCTGTTCGACTGCGTCCCGCTGGCGGTCGCCGTCACTGCATCGACAGAGCCGCCCAGCGCCTGAGCGGCAGCCACCGGGAGACCGGCAGCAGCCAATTCCTGAACACCGTACATCTTCGTTCTCCGTAGTTAGGCCGCAGGCGCGGCAGCGCGAGCAGCACGCTCGGCATTGGTGGGACGCCCGCGGCGAACCGGCGGCGGGGCATCGAGAGCAGACGGGATCGGGGCCGGCGCGTGCTGGGCGCCAGCAAGATTGACCATGTGGGCGGGGCCGATGCCCTGCATACCGGCAGCCTTCAGGCCCTCCAGTTGCGCGGTCGCATTGGCGAGGAGCGACTTCAGCTCCTCCATCTGGCCGTCGCGAATGGCGGCCTGCTCCTTGAGGTTCGCCAGCTCGGCGGCGATCCGATCGACCGAGCCGTCGTCCTTCAGGGCGTCGATATGTGCTTGAGCGCGCATGACCCACTTGTCGATGCCGGGCGGCATCTGATGGAAGTTGGTCGCCGGGACCGACGCGAGTTGCTCGATGGTGTAGATGTTGAACGACTCGAAGGTCTTCACCTGGGCCTTGGTCAGAATGGCCCATTCGCTGAGCGGAATGCCGTCCACCGTGATCGTGCCCGAGCCCTGGCGCTTGAACGCCTCATATTCCTTGGCGTACTTCTGCCGGTGCGTGTCGTTGACCTTCTCGAAGATCACCTTCTTCTGGTTGCCGGGGAAGTAGATGTGGACGAACTCCACGTCCACGAACACCGGGTGACCAGCCTGCTCGGAAGGGCCGGGCATATGGACCGGACGCGACTCGAACACGGGGACTTCGGTCCCCTTGCTGCTGAAATCGAACACGCCATCGCTACCCATGGCGCCCATCGGGATCGTCATGAAAACTCCTGAGTTTGGGTTGGTTTAGAGAAGCGGAAGGATCCGCTCGTATTCGCGCTTCAACGTCTCGAAGTCGTCGCGGCCATCCCAGACGAGACGCTGACGCTCCGTATACCAGGGGAACTGCTCGCCAACCTTCAGGCCGGCCAGACGCTCCCAGTTCTCCGGGGTGAGGGTGATGTGCCCTTCGTCCAGCACCCCGAAGATGAGCAACGGCACGTCACCCTCCACGCACGATGCGAGGATGTAGGGGCCGTTGCATTTCATCATGTTGAGCTTGGCGACCTCGTAGAGCGCGCAGCGCCGATCCAAGCTGTAGGAGGCGATCGAGCACGTCACGAAACCGGGGATCGGCTCATCCATCTTCGCGGTATCGCGCACGAAGATGACCGACTCGCCGCGCTGCTGGGCCCACTTGGCGAACTTGATCCAGGCATCCAGGTCGCTGTTCGCATCCGGCCAGTGCTCGGCCTCGCGGAGCGTGATGACGATCGGACGCTTTCCCTGGATGTACTCGCGCGCCCAGTCCCGGGCGACGTTGGTTGCCTTGAACCGCGGGATGGCCTGGCCCTCGTCCCGAACCTTCTCCACGATCGCGCGCGGGATGTAGGGGGCCGTCCCGCCCTGCCCGCCAATGCCGCCATCTTCCGCACCGATCAGCGCAATCGCCGGCTTGACGACGCGCTCATACATCTGCTTGCGGAGCGCCAAGCTTTCAGGAAGCGTGTCCTTGCGAAAGCCCTCGTTGGGGCCTGGCGCGAAAACCACCTTGAGACGCTCGGCGCCGACCTGGGTTTTCAGGATGTCCGCCGTCAGGATCCACTCGAGGAAATTGAAGCCGACCGGCGACTTGGCCAAGTCGTAGAGCATGGTCAACGTGCCGTCCTTGACCGGCCACTCACCGAGCCCCTGCGCGACGTGCGGGAGCAAACCCGTTCCGTGAACGGTGATGATGCAGTCGAGGTCGGCCATGGCCCGCGCGATGTCGCGGAAGGCCTCGACCTGGACGACCATCCAGACGGCGGCATGATAGGTCGTGTCACCGACCGTCACTTCCATGATCTCGTCGTCGGCGTTCTCGGGCTGTGGGTAGACGTGCCCCTCACCTTCCTCGTAGGAGCTGTCCATCCCGTAGAGGTGGATATCGAAATACCCCATGGCGGCAGCGAGCTGCATGGCGGCGAGCCCAACCGTCGTGCCGGGGCCGATCAGCGGCGAGTTGTGGACATTCTCCACGCCAGTCTTGCCCTGGAAGTCGTGGTGCCAGAGCGTTACGTCACGTCCTTCTGCCTCGGCCGCATCGAACACGGCCGGGTGTGCCTGGGAGCCGATCAGGAGCTTGGTCTCCTTGGGCGACTCCATGACGAACCGCTTCATGAACGGCCTGGCGTCCATCAACACCAGGTAGTCCGCGATGATTCCGTTGTCGGCCAGCCACTTCGCAGCCCCGTTGAGCGCGAATATGACTTGCCCCTGCTTCTGTCGGTTCGCCAGATCGGCGACCGAGTGCTTGACCGATGGTCCGCCCCCAACGATCAGCGCAATTCCTTCGTGGCGATCGACCGCCAGCAACGGCTTGAGGTTCCGTTCCATTGCCAACCGGACATGGCGGTAAAGGATCTCGTCCGCCGAGTTGGCGCAACTCTCGATGATTTCCTTCACGTCCAAAGCACGATCGACCGTGCCGACGTTATTGTCGTCGAGCATGAATCTCCTTTGCTGAAATGAGAGAAGGCGCGCCCGGTTTCCCGAGCGCGCTTCCCGTCGTGGGTGGCTAGATGATCTGGCCCTGACCGAACGGACGGCCGATCCAGCACAGCACCGTGGAGGTGGTCGACGCGATGGTCGCCGAGTTCACGGTACGGGCCTTGAGGATCTGCTTGCCCGTGGTCGCGGTCGAGAAGAACCGGCCGGCCGTGGCGGAGAACCACATGCGCGAGTCCGGCGAGATCTTGACCGCCGTCTTCTTGATGGTGGCGACGCCCGTGAGCTGATACCACGACGCGGTCGTGGTGGTCGCGTTGGTCGCCATCGAGACGCAGAGATCCTGCCCGGTGTTGGCCGTCGACGGCGCGACCGTGGTCACGCCGGTACGGGCGTTGAACGTGTGCAGAAGGCCCACAACGTTCGACGCATTGCCGAACAGGTAGATGAACTCACCGGCAAGGCCGGCGCCCACGGACGAATCCTCGCCGCGGACGATGGTGCCGATGTTGAACAGCGGGGTCGTGTCAAGCTGCGTGAAACTCGCCAACCCCAGGCGAGCCTCGGTCGGATAGTAAGCCATTACGGCCTCCTATTAGAGAGTGATGGGTGAGGTTCGTGGGTTCGGCGCGTTACGCGACGATGCAGCCCTGCAAGAAGGCGTTGCTCATCGTCATGTTGCCCGCCCAGCCGATGAGGCGGACCATGGCGTCCTGGTTCACCGAGAACCGATCCGGCGACAGCGGGACCATGTTGCGGTCCTTGTGCGGGCGCAGGAAAATGTAGTCGGTGTTGAGGAAGTACATGTGCGACGACGGCGCGCCCGTGCCGCTGGTCCAGGTCGAACCAGAGGTCGGCGTTGCGAGCAGGCCGGTGTTGCCCTGGAAGCCACCGTCGAACACCACGTCGGCGTCCATGAACTTCAGGCTGGCAAAGCCGGCCGAAGCCATGCGGTCGCTGGTGATGCGCTGGATGGGCTGGAGGCTCTCCAGGTAGTAGCGCCAGTAGGTGTTGTCGGCGATGATGAGGTCCGGGCGATCCGGGCCGCGAGCCGTGGCGAGCCACAGCCGGTTCATCGCGGTCTGGATGGTCGCCAGACCCGGCGTCAGCGAGTTGCCCGCGAAGCTGAAGCTCTGGTTCTGCCAGAAACCCCAGGTGTTGCGGTCGATGCCGCCAACGGTGCCGCCGGTCGGGGTGTCAGCCACGAGGGCCTGGAGGCCATCGAGCTGCTTGCCGCCGTCAGCACTGCCGTTGGAGTAGCAGTCGTTGGACAGGTTGTTGCGGAACGTGCGCTCCGCGTTGCCGACGCGCTGATCCAGCAAGTCGATCATCTTCTCCTCGCCAGCGTTCTGGAGTTCCTCCAGACCGTTGATCGAGACAGCGACGGCCGCCTGCGAGATCGAGAACTGAGCGGCGCTCAGCACCACGCTCGGCGAGATGTTCAGGACATCGTAGCCGGCGTAACGCTTGTACGTGCCGTTCTCGGCGTACTCCAGCTCCTGAATGATGGCCACGCCGCCGTCGAAGGGCTTCACCTTGCCCTTTTCCGAGAGGCGCGCCAGGAGCGCGTTGTTCTTCGACGTGTGTTCCTGCGCTGGCTCTTTATCCTGCGCTTCTCGACGTTCTCATTCCGCCGAGGTCAGACTATCTCATCACCTGTTCACGTTTGGCGCGCTTGGTGGCGCTGATCTTCGCTCCATGCCCCTTCGGCTTGCCGAGTTGCGCTTGGCGGCGCTTCTCGTTGGCCTCCGGCGTCCATCGGTTGCCGATGATGTGGCGCGACGCCTCTATTCCCTTTTCGATCGCCGCCCATGTCGGCTGCATCGAAATCCGGTGCTCGTTGTAGAGCAGGCCTTTCAGGTCGTAGAGATTCATCCAGTAGATTTCCGCACCGCGCCGCTCTTCGAGAGAGGCACCGGGCGGCATCGCCAGGAGAACCGACATCCGAAACTCGTCCGCCCCGTACCGGGACCAGTCGTGTTGCAGAAGTGGCGTCTTGTGCTTGCCGGCGTTCAGCAGACAGCGGTGTTCGCGCATGCGCTTGGAGAGCGACGCGCGAGTGCTGCCGATGTAGGCCTTACCGTTTTTCCGGCAAGTGAGTGCGTAGATCATAACCATTCGGGATTCCCCTCTCTGGTTTCGTGAACAAGGCCGGGCGCTCGTGGGGTCAGTATTCTTTCGTCAGACCCTAGTCGTTACACCTTCCGCAGCCCTCGTGGAGTATACCACTACATCTGCGACTTGGCTCGGTGTTGGCGTTTCAGCGTTCACCGAATTCACCCGGTTTTACAACGTCCCGAAGAAAGTTAAACGTTGTCGGCAGCCTTGCGCTGCCGGTTGTAGAGAGTGGTCGTGAGGATTTCCGACCAACTCGTGTTCGGGTCAGCCATGACCGAAACTCCTTGTTGGCTGATTGGGAAAATCCGCTATCGGGTCAGCTACGCACGAGCGCGGTGCTGGTCGATCGCGGCGCGAATGTCGTCCGCCACGGTCCCGTTCGAGTTGCGAGGTGTCAGGGGCACTGCACCGGCGCTCGGGGCGCCGCTGATGCTTGATCCCGCTCGGCGGGCTTGAGCGGCTTTGGCCTTCGCATCCGCATCGCGCTTGGCTTGGTCTGCTCGCGCTCGTTCGGCGAGGACCTTGTCGCGCACGACTGGATTGGCGTAGACAGCCGTTTCGTAAAGGCGGTTCAGGTCATTGACCGTGAGAGCCTTGCCAGCAGCGATTTCTCCCTGGGCAAGGATCAGCATGGTCTCTTCGACCTCGGCGTAGTGCGGACGGAGCGGTTGCCCGTCTTGGCCCTTGGCCGAGGCGAATTCGGTGATCTGACCGACCAGGCCGTTGAGCGCGGTCTCTTGCGCCTGGCGCTGCTGGGCGGTCAGGAAATTCTCGACCGAGTCGATGCGGGGCGCGATGGCGCCTTGCAGCTCGGCAATGCGCTTTTCCAGCGCGGCGACCTTCGGGTCCACATACTCGGGCTCGGCCGGCGGTTGGCCCGGCTGCCCGCCGAGGGCGGCGATCACGTCGGCCGGATTGAAGCCGTAGGCCTGGGCGGCCTCGACGAAAACCTTGGGATCGCGCTGCATCAGGCGCTGCTCGACCTTGATCCAGCCGCCGACATAGTGCTCCGGGGTCAAGCCGGCGCGCTTGAGCTGCTCCATGTGCGGCTCGAAGTGCCGCATGGTGGACTCGTAGGCCTTGAGCTTCTGGCCGGTCTCGACCGCCGCGCGCTGGAACTGGGTTTCGCGATCGAGCCAACGCTGTTGGGCGCCAGGGACCTTGGCCAGCTCGCGGAAGAGCGCCTTGTCGGCCTCCGCCCAGTGCTGCTGCGGCTCTAAAGGCTTGGCCGCCTGGTCTTGGGGCGCGTTCGGATCCGGGGCTTGCGTGGCCGCCGCCTGCTCGGGCCGGCGCTGTTCCGGAGGGACGGTTTCGGCGCCGCGCGGGACGAAGCGCCCACTGGCATCACGCTCGCGAGATCCGCTCTCCTCGGGGGCCTCGCGGCTCTGTTCGATGGCGGCTCGGATGTCCGAAGAGATGTCGTCGTGTTGGGGCGTCTCGGCTGGTTGACGTTCGTCAACGCCGGACTCCAGATCGTCGGCCATGAATGCTCCTGGTTGGTGGCTAAGCCGCCTCGCGGGCGGCGATTCCCCTGGCCTTCAAGGCGTTCGCGACGAAGATCGCGACGCTACGTGCCCCGGCCTGGGTGAAATGGAAGTCGTCATAGAAGTTCGTGATCTGGCGCGGCAGCGTGGCCGCGAGATCGATGCACTGGACCTGGCGTTCCGCGCACACAGCCCGCATCGTGGCGTTGTAGGCCTCGAGCATGGCCCGCAGCGCATCGAGCATGTACCAAGGACACCGCTTGTCCTCCCACCGACCAGGGGCCCCGAAGCCTCCGGCGTAGCAATGGCGCCGCTCGCCCTCGGTCATGTGCTCTTTCCAGAGCATCGGCTGCGTGACGAGGACCGGCGTGACGCGGTGATGTCGGCAATCGGCCAAGATCATCGAGAGTCGGTCGGCGTAGGCGGCGCAGGCGGCCGTCAGATCGATTGCACAGCGCCAGTCAGCATCGCGAACCTTGAGCCGGCGCCCCTTGTAGAGCCCGATCCGCGCGCCAAGGGCAAAGGTCTGGCCGTTGGGGGCGTCGGCCTCCTGGACACCAGGGCCACACCCGAACGGAACATAGTCTGAGGGGCTGTCGTGGTGCGCGCCGCTGTCCGCCAGCATGTCGTTGAGCCCGCAGAGGACCACTGCAACGCTTACGCCGGGAAACTGCGGCAGTAATTTCTCGACTTGCGCGACGTGCTGGCGCGAATTGCACCCCGCCCGCCCTGCGTTCCCGACCCAAGCGCCGTGGCCCAGCCTCTTTTCAAGCTGCGCCGTCCACATGTCGGCATCGTTGAGCAGGTTGTCCTCGACGGTGGAGCCGCCGAAGACCAGGATTTGCACCTCTTGCCCGTTGGGCTCGCGCCCTCTGAGCCCCAGAGCGTTGATCTTGACCTCTGCGGGGCCGTTCAGCCCCGGCGTCCCGTGCGGACACGGGATGAAGGTCGCGCTCGATCCTGGCTTGCGGATGTAGTACCGCGACGGATCGGGCGTCATGCCGCGAGCGCAGGCTCCCGGAAGATGCTGGCCACGGTCGCCGAGGCTTCGCGCTCGAAATCCAGCCACAGACCCGGGTTCATGTCCTGGTCGTGGAGGCAGTAGGACGCCGAGGCGAGACGCGGGCTGCACCGCTGGCCCCATTTGGCCAAGTAGGCGCGGGCCTGATCGATCGAGAACGCCTTGGGCTGGTGAAGTTCGGCCTCGTGGCTCTCGATAGCGAGGCTCAGCCCGATTGCGTCGTCGCTGTCCTGCACCACGGCGAGCCCGTCACCCGGGTCCTGGACAATCTGGGTCAAGCCGTTGAGGTCATGCACGCGGGCGTCAACGATCAGCGGCGCCACGCTCATGATCCGGGTCAACACGCCCTGCGGGGTCCGCCAATTGATGACCTCGACGTGATCCGGAAAGCGTCCGCTCCCGACGTACTGCGCCTTTCCGATCGGATGCTCGTGCGCGATGGCGATGCGGGCCAAATCCCGGTGTTTCGTGACGCCGGCAACGGGCGCGGAGTCGAGCACGCGGGGGAAATGCTGGAAGATCGCCGTCTTGCCGCCCTTGAGAAGCTTGCGATAGTGCGCGAAACAGCCCTCGCCCCAGACCAGATCGGGCCACGCCTGGCAGATGACTTGGCCGCGCTTCCGGGCGATGTCGAAGTCCTGGCGGAACAGGTAGCCTTGGGCCGACTTTCCGCTGATGCCGTGCGACAGGAGCTTCTTGGCGTCCAGAACGATTTCGATATTGGGGGGCAGACCAGCGCCGATCGCCGCGAGGTCCGCCACGTCGGCGCTGGTCGTGTGCAGCCGGATCGTGTCGTTGCTGGTGAGCTGCGCCACGAGGCTGGGGAGCCCATACTTGGCGAAGATCTCGATATGCCAGGGGCCCCAGCAACAGAGGGAGACGATCAAAGCCCCTCCACGTTCTCAGCCCGCGCGATATGCTCTTTCATGCCGGGCGGAGGCCCCTGCACAATCGCGCGCTTGATGTCGTCCACGATGTCCTTGTGATCAGGCTCGATGTCGCGGGTCGCCGAGGATCCGGTGACCGGCTCCGTGCCGATCTCGATGCAGCCATGCGCCCGGAGTTCGTCCCGGTGCTGCCGGCGCGTCGTAATCATCTTGCCGCTCATCATCGAGCGGAAGGGCTTCACGTCACCGATGACAGCGGGGCCGTGGGAGACGTGCCGGCGCGGAAGCTTGTCGAGGTCGATCCACTCGCCCTCGGCACGTTCCTCGCCCAGAAGCTTGGAAAGACGCTCAGCGGAGTACCAGCGGAGCATCAGCGCCCCATTGGCATCGGCATCATGGGGGCGCCGGGCGATTGCAGCGCGCCGCCCATCAGGAGCTTGGCGAGCGCCGAGGACATGTCCGGGCTCGCGCCGCCCTGCGCGGCCTGCTGCTGCGCTTGGGCGTTGCTGAGTTCGGACGGGCGGACAACACTCGCGGGGTCCTGCATGAGATTTGCTGCTTCCGAGGCGCGGAAGGCGCTCATGGGGTCAGCGCCGGGCGGCATCGGCGGCATCTGAGCCGCGGGATTGTTCATCCCGACAAGCGCACCGAAGCGCCCGAAGAGACCCGGGTATGGGTTCATGAAATCGGCCATGGCGTCCTCACTGCATCTGGGGTTTGGCTTGCGGCTGCCGCAGCGTCCGCACGGCCCGCACGCCAGCATTCAACTCGCGCGCCGCCGCGATCGTGGTGTCGGCCTCGGCCTTCTGGCGGTCCAGCTCGCGGTCGGCGGCGTCGTTCGCCGCATCGATGTCCTGCTGGCGAGTTTCCAGCGCCGCATCGGTCTGGATGCGCTCGCGCTCGACCGCTGCCTTGGTGAGTGCCGTCTGCTGCTCGGTCTGCGCGGCCACCAAGGCCGGATCGGCGGGGGCCTGCTGCGGCGCGTTCTCCGCCTGTTTGGCCGCCTCCAAGATCTTGTCCATGGCCTCTTGGAGCTTCGCCTCGACAGACCGACCGGCCTTGAAGTGGCGAACCGCGAACATCAGAAGCTCGACCAGCAAGGGCGCCAGCGTCGGGTCGGCCTTGGCCGCCGGGACGGCTTTCTCCAGGTAGGCCGTGACCTGGGTCACGAACTCGATGGCGAGTTGCTTGTCTTGCTGCTCGTCGGCCGCGACCGTGCTGTCCGTCTCGATGTCGACGCGGAACCCGCGCCCCGCATCGGCGCGCAGGACATTGCAGGCATCGGCGAACTGCTTTTGCTGGCGGTCGTATTCCTCTTGCCAGAGGCCGTCCGCAGCCTGCCAGGCCCGGTATTCCTGCTCGTAGGCGAGCAGCGCGTTCGGGTCCATGGCGACCCGATTGGGCCCTGGGCGCATGGGCTCCTCGGGGCGCGCCGGCATCTCCTCCGGCAGGTTGCTCATCATCTGCATCGTGCGGTCGGAGAAGTGACGCGAGATCACCTCCGCTCGGAGCCGCACCATGTCCCGTGCAAACCGGGCCACCTCGCGCTGCGACTCGCTCAGCCGCATGGTCGCAAAGTTCGATTTCAACTGCTGGGCGGTTGCCGTCTCCTGAGGCTGCGTGTTCGCCCGGATGATGTCGGCGAGCCCGGTGACCTCGTAGATGACCTGTTTCGTGTGCTCGCGCGCCTGGTACAGGTTGAGCATCACGCCCGCGATCTGCTCGATCGGCAGCCACTCGATCAGGTTCTTGAGGCCGCCCTTCTGTGCCAGGGCCATCCAGTCGTCACAGGGAACGAGAACGTTGTCTCCGCCGGCCGTGATGAGCTGCGAAAGCACCGCCTTCTCGGAACCCGCATAGACGCCCTTGACCTTCAGCGCCTCGACGTGCTTCGCGAGACGCGCGGTGATGGTGTCCAGCTCAAGCGCCTGGTCCTGGTACTCCAGATAGTCCGGGACAGGCGTCAGGCGGTCGTTCGTGGTCGTTGCCGTGAGGGGCTGGGGGCACGGGAAGAAGTTCGTCAAGCCCAGCGGGTCCGGCTGCTCATCGAGCGGCGCCTTGCTGTAGCTCGGCGCGATCCACACGACCTTGCGCTTGGTCTTGTCCCAGATCTCCCAGACCGTGGCCTTCTTGTAGCCATCGGCCGGCGCGCTGCCCTTGTAGGATTCAAGCCCCTTGGGCGTGTAGTCGAGCGTCACGTCCTTCCCGCACTCGGGGAAGCGGTTCTCAAGCTCGGCGCGCGTCAGATACGAACGGAACGCAACCCACGTTACCTCTTTCCAGCGACGGGCGGGGGAGCAGCGGAAGTCTTCCCAGAAGACGTAGTCGACGCGCGCCTCTTCCCAGACGACCTCGCGGACGGGCTCGACGGCAAGTTCAAGGGCCTCGCCAGCGTCCGTAGCAGACCCGATACCAACGACAGATGCTCCATCGCCTCGCCCGGATGCCGCAAGCTGTTGGCGTTCTGCGTCCTCATTCGCCTCGGTCTCCCCGTCCTCTTCCTCTTCTTCCTCCGGCTCGTTCGGCTCGTCGTAGTAAGGCACGTACAGGACGCGCGCGATGCCGCGACCGGGGAGAAGGCGGTCCTCCACGACCGCGCGCATGACCGTATCGAAGTTGTCCGCGTCGTCCTCGTACCGGAGGCACCGCTCGAGGATCTGACTCGCCAGCCTGCCCTTCGGATCCGCATCCTTGAAGCGCCGCTCGACCTCAGCCGTAGGCCCCCGGGAGTAGAGCCAGGGCTTGAGGGTCTCGGTCATCGACCACAGCATGTTGAACCGCGCCGCGGTCGAGAGGACTTGAGACCCTCTTTCGTCGCGATAGCGGTTGATGATCTTCCGGGCGCGATTGACCCAGTTGATCTCCTCGCGCTCGGCGAGGCGAAGCTGCATCAGCCAATAGCTGACGCCTGCCCCAGGCTCTTGGCCGAGGTCGGTTCGCTTCTCGATCGGTGTCTGGGCGCCGTCGTACTCGCCCACGGCTAGGTGCGGCCTCGGCTATCCAGCCAGCCCAACGTGACGGCGCGCACGACCGTAGCGGCGCCGCTGGCCAAGCACCGATAGCGAATCTGCGCGCTCGTGTCGGTGCGAACGTCGAATTGACCGCCCACCGAATAGGCCGCCGCGATGTTGGACAGTTGCAGGGTTCCCAGCGGGGCGCCCGATTGGGTCGCGGCCTCATCGCTCGCCGCAGGGTCGCTCACGTAGACCGCGTTGGCCTGCGAGTTGTCGGTAAGCTCAAGATTGAGCATGGAGAAGACGTTCACGCCGGTCGGAACGCCCGTCAGCGCCTTGGTGACGGCGCTCGTGCCCGGATTGGTGTCGGCGAACTCGGAGATCGAAGCCGACCAGCGGAAATAGTCGCCGTCCTGGGTGAACGCCAGGATCTGCGCCGAGCCGTCCGTCTTCACCGAGCCGATGCGACGGAATGCCGTGGTGTTGGTGGGCTTGTTGGCTGCGGTGACCGACGTATCGAGATACACGTCAACCGCGCCGGCATTGATGATGGCGAAGACGTGATACCAGGTGCTGTTGCCGACCGTAACGCCCGTGCCCATGCCGTTCTGGCCCGTGCCGGCAACCCAGGTGCCAGCCGTGGACTTGGTGATCGCGCTCGTGAGATTGAGCGACGCGGCGTTGGTGCTGTCCGTGGCGAAGCCGGCGGCTACGCTCACCGTGGTCGCGGACGCACGCGACAGCGTCATGCCGGCGAGGTAGCCGCGCAGCGGCTGCGGCGGGATAGCGGCGGCGCGGAGCATTACTCGCCCTCGCCCGGGGTGAAGTAGATATCGGCCGCCGTGGTCGTGCTCGACAGCACGGCAAGCCCCACCCGAGCGCCGGCACACGGGTTGGTCAACGTGATCTGGGTTCCGGGCAGGAGGGGATAGTCGGTCGCCGTCGCGGTCGGCGTGGTCTCGGCCGACAGGCGGACGAACACCAGGACCGTCCCCGTGTTGGTCACCACGATCGCGCTATACGACGACGTGGCGGGGATCGAGCCCGACACGCTGGTCGGCGTGGCATTGGCCGAGACCTTGACGGTCAAGCCGGCCGTGGACGTGCTCGCGGGGCTGAAGGGGATTGCGACCATGGCTTTGCAGTCCTTGAGGGGGTCGCCGAGCGGCCGGCATGGCGCGGGAGGCGACGAGAGGCGGATCGCTTGTGGCGCCGCTCATGTGCCGCTCGGCGAGGGGGTCAGATACGCCCGGGCTGTCCGGCCTGGCGCTCGTGGTGGCTCCACATCTGGTCCATCGTGGGGAGCCGGGTGTCGATCGGGCCCGCTACCTTCGGCAGCGAGCGCGTGAAGGGGCGGCTCATGCAGGCGTAGCGCGTCTCGTCGCCCGCGTGGTCCTCGCCGTCCGTGTCCACGTCCTCGGGCTTGTGCTGATCGTGCTGGAGCGCAGGGACCGTGCGGACGAAGTCGGCGCAGGTTTCGAACACGTAGAGCATCGGCGCGTCGTCACCGATCATGCGGTTGCGCATCTGGTCCCAGCCGGCCAAGCGGGAGTTGTCGGCCGGCCGGAAGGTGATGCCCCTGCCATACATGCGCTCGGCGATGGACGGGCCGCCGTCGAAGGCAAAACAGGCAGGGTCCGCGACGCGGTAATCGATCTTGTGCCCGAACTCGCGAGTCTTGATTCCCTCGGCCACAGTCTCGGCCGTGAGCTTCAGTCCGACGTTCGGGCTCGCCGCGCCGTACCACTCGGCGAAGCGGATCATGGCGCCCGCCGGATACTGCCGCTTGTCCGGCAGCAAGGACCCATCGGAGATCGCCCACATGCCGTAGCTGAAGGGCTTGGCCGAGCCCCAGTCGAAGGAGCCGAACTTTGTCCAATGCGCCGGGATCGGGAACGGCCTGATGACGTGCTTTTCGGTCGCCCAGCAATCGAAATAGGCGCCCGCGACAACGTTCCAGTCCCCCTCAAGCCACGCTTTGACCAGTGCCTGTGAGCCGACGAGGTAGAGCCGGTTGACGTACCCGGGATCGGCCTTCACCAGAAGCTGGTTGTTGGTGAGCCGCGACGGGATGTAGACGTACCGGTGCGCTCCGCCATTGGGCAGCGCACGACTCAACACCTTCATCCCCATCGGGGCCGGGTCGATGTAGCGCCCCTTGATCCAGAGCTGCCCAGGGCCGCCAGGGTTGCCCGTCAGGATCAGTTGCGTCGGAACGCCCGTTGCCGAGCGCAGGATGCCGTTGAGCGGGTCGATCGGCGTGGGGTCTGGATAGTTGCCCGCCTCTTCCACGCAGGCGTCCGTAACGTTCTGGCCCTGGTATTTGCCGGCGTCCTCAGCGCGCTCCAAGGGGCGGAATCGCAACCGACCGCCACCAGGGAACCGCCAAGTCTTCTTTTGGTCCTGCCACTTGGCCCCGAGCGGGGCATAGATTCCTTGGCTGCGCTCAATCGCGTCATCGAGCATGGGCAGCTCGCGACGGAAGAAGATGGCGTTGAATGCCGTTCCGTAGCGAAGCGCCTTCAGGCCGTACTTGCCAAGAACCCCGTCCGTCTTCCCGCCCCCTCGGGCGCCGCCGTAGAAGATCTCAGGGACGGGACAGTCGATTAGAGCTTTCTGGGGCCCCGCCTGTGGCTGCCAGACAATGAGCGGGTCCATCAGTCATCGTGGCCAGCGCCACCCGGCCCCGCGTGCGGCGTGCCGTAGTTCTGCTCCCACGCCTCCACCGTCATGGGCCGGTCGCTGATGACGCGGTGGACGTGCTCGGCGTCAACAGCCTGGTCAACCTGGGCAAGCGCCGGCTTCTCGAAGTGGATGGCCTTCTTCGCCGCGTCGAGGCGCAAGGGCCACTCCATACTCGGGTCCTTGTAGACGGTCATGAGCAACGCGTGCGCATCTCCCGTAAACGCCCCCGGGAGAGCTTCTGCAATCGCAGCGGCGTTGGCCTTGGCGACCGTCTCCGCCTCCACCGTGCGCCGGTTGCGCGCCCCTGGCGGCCGTCCGCGCGGATTTCCTGTGCGCTTACCCATTTCAGCCCATTTTTCTAATCGGCGCGCTGGCGAGCGCGGCGCAGCACCCTGAGCGGGGGTCGAAGCCGAATTTCCGCGCCACGGCGGGGATGATCCGACCCTCCAACGCGTTGCTGCGGAAGTCGGACCAGAACGGCGACGGCCCGACGACCTTCCAGCCCGGCTCGGCAGGGGCTTTGAAGAACAGCGTCGCCATGGGCGCGCGGGACTCGAATTCCTCCGACGCTGGCCAGTTGGCAAGGATTTGGTCGTAGTACCGAGGCGAGAAAAGCTCGGTGACGTGCAAGTGCGCGAATGGATCGGTCAGGAGCGGCGCCATGTCGATCCGCGCCGCAGTGTCGTAGATGGACACGCCAGGGGGGCAGGATCGCGCCAGAGCCCATTACAGCCGCTCCCAAACCCCGTTATGCGTGGCCCGGGTGGGGCCGATCCTCTCGCGCGATCGAAGCTTGAACCCGTGCAGGGAGAAAGCGTCGATCAGGCTCTCGGGCGTGCCGTATTGGTTGTGGCCGAAACATTGAGCCACGAAAGGGGCGCCCTTGGGGAGCACGGCGGCGGCGATCGAAAGATATTGATTGAGCGCGGCCGGCGTCATTTCCAGGAGGCAGGCGTTGGCCGTCACCACGTCGAACTGCTCGGTCGTGATTTCGCTCAGCCGCCACCAGGGAACGTGGGTGCATTTGACGGGCCCTGAGCGGAGACCCAGGGCCCAATCCTCGGCCTCCGGGCCGAAACACCACGCATTCACAAGGCTTTGCAGAAGATAGAAGCTCTCGCAGGCCTCAGCCGAAACGTAGTGACGGAAGCCCTTCCGGTTCTTGAGAAAGAACGGCAGATATCCGCACCCGGGGCCGAATTCCAGAACCCGCTTGAAGCCTGGCGCTGCGCGCTCGAGCTTTTGGTAGAGGGCCGCCATGCTCAGGATGGCGTCGTGCGTGAGGCCCCCGGGGTGATGCTGGAAGAACGTGGCGGCGAATCGGCCGTGGTCGTTGATTTCGTCGTAGGGGTCCGGCGCCCCCATCTCTGCCAGCTCGATCCGGTATTTCTCGGCGCGGCCGTCCTGCATGGAATTCAGGAGCATACCGAGTTCGGACAGGCTCTCGACCCGGACGGGAAAGCCAACGGCATGAAAGGCGCCCAGGTGATGGGCCTGCAAGCTGCGCCAGTCGGAAAGGCGAGCGCGGGCTGCGGATTCTGCGGCCCGATAGGAGGCTGGACAGAGCATCAGCCGGCCCCCAGGCAAAAGAAAGCCATGAGCGGCGGCGAGCAGCTTTGAAGGGTGGCACCAGGAGCAACTCGACCGGCACCAAGAGATCTTGTAGCACCAAGGCAGGGGAAACGCAATGGGTGGTTGGTCATGCCGCGCTCACCATGAGCGCCGGCATCTCCGCCTTGAAGCCGTTGATCAGTAGCTTCACCCGATCCTCGCCGCGGGCTTCCAAGACCTGGCCCACCAAGCCGCCCCACGCCCCCTCGTTGACGCGGACCTTCTGGCCGGCCTTCAGGCGCTTCGTGGTGGCCTGCCGGATCCGGATCACCCCGTCTGCCTGGTCCTCCAACCTGCGGATGGCCTCGATCGCCTGGTCGGGGATCGCTGTCGGGTCGGGCTGGGCGCCCCTCAACAGGCTGATCGCCCCCGGCATCTCCTCGCAGGCGGCTTGCAGGTAGCTCATCTGCCCCCGGACGAACACGTACCCCCGGATGAAGGGAACGATCTTGGGGTTGGCGGTCTTGCGGTTGCGGTGGTTGCTGTCCGCCCCCCTGCCCCTGATCTCCTCCTCCGGGAGATAGAAGGCGATGTTGGCCCGGCAGAGACGCTTGCGGACGGCGAACTCCTGGCGGGATTCGACGGCGAGAGCGAACCAGTGATGGTCTGGGTGGGGGTTGTCGAAGGGCAACGCTTGGGCTCCTTGTTTCACGTGTAACGGTCTCGCCGGCTTACGCTGGTTCTGTCGGGGGTGGGGTCATGGCACCCGCGCAAGGAATCGAACCTCGGTCTGCTGATCCAAATTCAGCCGTCCTACCATTGAACGACGCGGGCGCGCCGGGGCAAAAGGGTGCCCGGCAGCCTGCCCGGGCGCGTCGGATTGATGTCTGGCACGGGTCCAGCACGCCGGGTGGCCATCCCCGGTCCACTCGTATACCGACAGACTGACCATCTACTGTGGCCCACCTATTCCGAGATCATCGGCGAGTTGAGGGCGAGCGCGTCGCAGCTTGGCCAAACCCATGAAGCCGCCAGCGCCCTCGTAGCTGCGGCGCAAAAGGCCGGCTTCGATCAGGTGCTCGTACTCTTTGGGCTCGCACATGCCGGCATACAGACCGTCGAGCCGATCGGCCTCGCGCTCCATGTCTTCTAGATCGCGCGTCATGCTAGTCCTCGTAGTGGGTGCCGCGGATCGACTCGCGATAGCGGCGCTCGCGCTCCGGCCGCTCCCGCGCCTCGACAATCTGGGCTTTCAGCCAGTCGTTGATGCGCACATAGCGGTCAATTTTCTCGCGGGTGTGCGGGTGCTCATTGAACGCCGCAGACAGGTAGCAGAGGTCTTCGTCGCTTAGCGTCATGACAGCCACCACACCACAGACGCCACCGCGCCGCCGCCGGGGAGCGCGCGCGATCCACGATGATGCGGATATTCGTGCCGTCCACCTTTTCGGTGAACACCCAGCGGTTGCCGGCCAGGAACTCGAAAGCGGGCTCGGCGTACTGGCCTTCCAGCAACGTCCGGTGGTTGGTTTCCGGATCGCGCAGAAAAACGGTCTGGATCTTGTGGTATTCGCGCATTCCCCTCTCCTCGCTGAAATGGTTCTGTGTGCTGTACGGCCTTCGATCTCTACCGACTCAACTGCTCCGAGCGCGAAGCGCGAGGCACCCCTAATCCCCTCACGCCGCTTCCTTTCCGCCGTCACGCTTGGTCTTGAGACGGGCAACAAGGTGGTTTGGGCGACCCGGCTTCGCCGGCCGGGCCGTTGCGCTTCGCGTCGAGCCCGCGTGCGCGGTCGTCCCTGTCGCGGTCATTTCGGCACACAGAGCGCGGTAATGCGCCCGCTGTTGCCGGCGGTCGTCGGCATTTCCTTGAGCGCGGCGCGGCAGGTTTGTTCGGACCGAAAGTCGATCGAGGTGACGGCCGGGCCCCAGCCCATGCCCGCATATCCCCACGAGATCACGATCATCACGAACGCGATTGCCATGGCTAGGCCGCTTCCTTTCCGCCGCGCTTGGCCTGAAGGTGGGCCAGCTCTGCCTTTGCGCTTTCAAGGTCGGGCTTGGGCCCGTGGTGCGCGAACCATCCGCCGGTCTCGATCAGGCGCTCAAGTCGGACCAGCCGGTTGCTCTCGTCCAGCGTGAGGTTGCTTGGCGTGGCGGCTGCGGCCCGCGGCGCCGATCGCGGGTTGCGCTCCAGGAAGGTCAGGACCCAGGTCTGCCAAGTCTTATCCCAATCGAGCTTCGTCGCCCCGGCGCCGGCCTTCGCGTGCCAATAGTTCGCGAACTTCGCCGCCTCGTTGGTGATGTCCACCGCTGTCAGGCCCTTGCCGAGGGCGTAGGTTCGGCCGTCGTCCGAGAGCGTCCAGCCCTCAGGCAACCGAGAGCCCTTCTGCCGAGCGCGCTTTGGCGCGCCCTCTATATACTCTTCTCTTATCTCCTCTCCTCTAGGCGTTACGGTTGGTTCCGCCTGCGTTTCATTGCGTTTCTGCCGTTCCCGAAACGCACGGACGCGTTCCGTGCTGTTGTCGTCGCGTTTCGGCTGCCGCTTGTCCCAGGACTTAAGGCGTTGATCTACAATCATTCCCTTGTTTTGAAACGCTTGAAACGCGTTACATAGTTGTTTCTCGTCAAAACCGCTGAAGGCGGCGAACGACTCGACATCGAACCCGGCGACCGAGCCGCGGTCTTCGTGCTGACTCGCGTAGTCCTCAAGCGCCCACCAGAAACAGGCTGCAACACCAGGTAACGTTTCAGCGCGTTTCGCGATGGCGAGCCACTTCGGGTCGGTCGGAGCGCCGTGATAGGAGCGGAACCAGTCCATCAGGCGCGCTTCCGCCGAGGGCTGATGAAATCGGCGTGCTTCGATTCGAAGAAATCGCAAAGTGCGAGCTGAGGCGCGGCGAGGAGGTCACTACCGCCGTCTGGCGGAGCGCGAAAGATCTCCGATCCCGTGTAGCGGAAGACGGGGATCCCCTCCGCTTGCATGAAGCGATCTCGCGCCTTGTCTCGGCTGGCTTGCTCCTTGGTCTTCTCATGAAAGTCATGGCCGTCGCATTCGATGGCGACGCGCATCACGTCTCCCGCGACCTTCAGGAGAACCAAAAAATCGACTCGATATGGGCCCAAGGGTGCTTGGGTCAGAACGTAAAGCACGGATTCCGCCATGTGGTCCGGCAGCGTGAACGAGCGGTCGGTCCAGCGGTCCAGAACCGGCGCGCGAACGTCATATCCGAAACTGAAGCCGGACAGGTGCGCGGCCATCAGCTCCTCGATCGGGCTCTCGCACGAAAGGCCGCTGAGCCGATCCTGAAGGTCGATGAGGTGGCAGTGCGCTTGGTATTGAAGGATCTGATTGACCTTGGTCACGACCACCTCGACGGCGCGTAGTTTTCGAACCGGGTCAGATCCGAGCGGAAGAACAAGGTCACCTTCCCGATGGGCCCGTGGCGCTGCTTGCCGATCAGGACTTCGGCCAGGTTGGCAACCTTCTCCATCTCCTCCTGCCAAGCGACGTGTTCGGGCGAGGATTCGTCGGGCGGCTCCTTGCGGGCGAGGTAGTACTCGTCGCGATAGACGAACATCACCACGTCGGCGTCCTGCTCGATCGAGCCGGATTCTCTGAGGTCGGACAACTGGGGGCGCTTGTCGTCGCGGTTCTCGACCGCGCGGGATAGTTGGGACAGGGCCACCACGGGCACGTTGAGTTCCTTGGCCACCAGCTTGAGGCCGCGCGTGATCTCGGAGACCACCTCGACGCGGTTGCCCTTGGCGTCCTTGCCGGCGCTCATCAATTGCAGGTAGTCGACCACGATGAGGGCAAGCTGGCCCTTGTTCTGGCGCTTGAGCCGGCGGGCCTTGTTGCGGATTTGCGCCACGGTCGCCCCGGCGCCGTCGTCGATCACCAGGGGCAGCCGCTCGAGTTCCTGGGCCTTGAGGGCCAGTTCTTCGAATTCGGCAAGGGACAGCTCGCCGCGGCGGATGCGCTCGCTGGGGATCGAGGTGCGCTCGGACAGGATGCGGAGCGTCAATTGCTCGGCGCTCATCTCCAGGGAGAAGAACGCGACGATCGGCGGCCGGCCGTTGGTCGGGATTTGCTGGGCCGAGTGCAGGGCCGCGTTGAAGGCGAGGTTCGTGGCTAGGGCTGTCTTTCCCATCGAGGGCCGGCCGGCGAGGATGATGAGGTCAGTCTGGTGCAGGCCGCCCAGGAGCTTGTCGAGGTCGATGAAGCCGCTCGGCACCCCTGAGGGGCCGTCGTGCTTGTAGGCCCGCTCTGCGCTCGCCAGGGTGCGCGTGAGGGCCTGGGAGAAGGTGTGCGTGGTGTTCTCGGTGCCGTGCTCGGCAAGGGCCGCCAAACGCTGCTCAGCGGCTTCGATCTGGTCGGGGGCCTGGTCGTCGAGGTCGTCGCGGTAGGCGCGCGCCGTGATCTCGTCGCCCAAGGCGATCAGTTCGCGGCGGAGATGGAGGTCGTAGACAGCGCGGCCGTAATCCTCGGCGTTGACGATCGAGGCGACCGAGCCGGCGAGCCGCATCAGGTAGGCGAAGCCGCCGACTTCGGCCAAATCGGCGTCGGCCTCGAAATACTGCTTGAGCGTGATCGCGTCGGCGATCTGGCCGCGCTCGATGACCTTGGCGATCGCCTCGTAGATCCGGCCGTGGACACGCGAGGCGAAGTGCTCGGGACGCAGGAAGTCCGACACGCGCTCGAAGGCGCGATTGCTGTGCAGGATGCCGCCGAGCAAGGCTCGCTCGGCATCGTCGTTGGCCGGGGGCCGCGGGGGCTCCACGGGACGAAGCTGGACGACGCCATCCATCAGGCCGCAGCCCTCGCGATCTGCTGGGCAACCTGCCGATCGAACATGGCGAGCAGGCCGGCGCGCTCGTCGGGCGTGACCTCGGGATCAGAGTCGACCCAAGCCCGATAGGTGGCCTTCACGATCTCGCCGTTCTCAGCCGTGGGGTACTTGATGAAGTGGGCTCGGGAGTCGCGGAAGGATTCCCAGTGCTGGCCTTGGTTCATACCGCCCTCACCTCGATCTGCACGCCCTGGATTGGAGCCCACTCGAATTGGTCGTAGCCTTCGATGAGGTTGTCGTCCTCGATGACGTTCGCCTCGACCAAGGCATCCTCGATCGCCTTCAGGCGGTTGGAGAGGTCAGAGGCGGCGTTGGGGCGCTCGATCGACACCCGGAGACGGACCTTGCCGCGCACCAGGGGCGCATGCTGGACGCTCCGCAGCTCGGCAACAGCCAAGGCTCGCCAAGCCTTGTACTCGCGGGTCTTGATGCGGCCCTTGCCGGGGATGTTGGCGAAGATGTGATTGAGGCTTGGCGGGACGGTCGAGAGCGTGAGGGAGACACACGAAGCCGTCTCGCGGGGATGGCGAGCGATGGCGGCCTCGATGCGCTCCTTTAAAGCGGCGTGCATTAGCGGCCCTCCTCCGCAAAAAGGACCCCGCCGACCGAAGCCGGCGGGGTCGAGGCGGGGGGAGGTCGCAGCTTGTCCCCTGAGGAACAGAGCTGCTGCCCATCGTGGGCCTGGGGACGCGCGTCGGCGCGTGACTCGGACAGGAACTCAGCGCGCTTCGTGATGCGCCATAGCTCCCAGGATTTGGAGAAGTTGTCGGACCAGTCGTAAAGCATCAGAGCCACCCCAGCGTAGGCTTGCCGGTGTAGCCGTGCTCCCAGACGAACCAGGCGAAGGCCAGCATGCCGCCGCCCTTGCTCTGCGCATGCGGGGACCCGGCTGGAAACGCGAGGCGACGACTGAACACCCACACGCGGGCGAGCGGCGTAGTGGTCATCAGGCGGCGCCGATCCTGACCCTCAAGGAAGGCGAGCTTGTTGAGCATCGCAACCTTGCCAGTGGTCAATCGCAACGCGTGCTCAGCGAACTGCCGGGACAGCTTGAAGGGTGGATTGGTGATGATGTTTGGGGCTGGGCGGCTCCACTCTAGGAGAAAATCAACCTGAGACTCGCCGTATCCTCGATTGATCAAATCGGTGGACACCACGTCGTACCCGGCGGCGCTCACAACCTTGCTGATTGCGCCGTCTCCGCAGGCCGGCTCCCAGATGCGCCCCTTGAATGACTCGACGCTTAGCAATGCCTCCGTCGCTTCTGGCGGGGTCGGATAGAAGTCGTCCCGCTCCCGCTGGTAGCCGTCGACGTTAGATCGAGCGGTAATTACCTGCTGCTTGAAGCCCCAGCGAACGGCGTTGAGAGCAGACCCGCTCATCTGCCCCTCATCAGTTGAGCCTTGGTCGGGCGCTGGAACGGCACGGCTTCCGGGAGCGCCATGCGAACCTTGGGGGCCGATGGCTTGGCAGGGGGAAGCGGAGACGGGCGCGCCGGGATGTTGACGCCGCTGTTGCGCAGGCGATCGACCTTCCCCGTCACAGCGTTCTTCGTGATACCGAGGCGCTTCCCGATCTGGCTTACCGACAGGCCCTCGTCCCAGAGGGCGCGCAGCTCGGCGACTCGTTCGTCTGTCCAGTCCATCAGGCGAAATCGATCGAAGAGGATTGCGAAACGTGGGTGACGACGCGCCGCAGCCGGCCGGGCTGGTCGCGAACGTCAGAAGCGTCCTGGAAAGCGTTCTTCGGGACGGCCGACCACATTGACTCGGCGCGGTCCATTTCCCTGGTCCGAAACCGCTCGTAGTCGGCATCGCTCAATAGCCGGCCGCCGTAGCCCTCGACCCAGCCAGATTTCCCGCCGACACGCCGAGAAGCCTCTTCAGGCGCGAGCGAGAACCCCGCTTTGAGAAGGCGGTAGTAGAGCGTCGAAACCTTGACGCCCGCCTCTCGGGCCAAAGCCTGGATCGTCTCTCCGGCGACCCAGCGATTGCCGAGGTCGGTCAACTGGATGTCCGCCATCGACCAGACGCGGCACTCTCGGGTGACCTTCTTGTGCTGCCAGGCCCGCGTCATCAGCGCACCGCCTCCCGGCGACGGGCTAACGGCCGATCAGATTCCTCGCCAATCTCAGGAGCATGTATCGGGGCCAGCTCAGGAGCGCCCTCAAGAACGCTGCGCCGCGCCTCGTTGTAATTCTTCTCAAGGGTGCCGAGCCTTTGCCGCAGCGCGCCGAGCCAATCGTGAATGCGATTATACTCGTGCGCCGGCACGGTTTTAACTTCGTCGTAGAGGTATCTTTTAATCCGGCCAGCGGTCAGGCAGCTCGCCAGCGCGATACGACTGATGCGCGCGCGCACCGGGGCGTCACGAGCCAACAGATCGCCGGCCTCGCAAAGCATGTCCTGCATGTGGCGCAGGACGACGGGGGCGCTGTACTCGCTAGACACGTTCCGAAACCCGGATCGCTGTTTCTGACGTTCGATTTTCTTCGTCCGCCGCATGGAAGGCTCCACGGTCAGGATTGAGACCGTGAGCACTGACCAAGACACCTTCCCCGATCGCGCCGACGCTGCTCCTGCCAGGGATCAGAGCGTCAGGCGCGGCCGTGGAAAGCTCACACCGATAGGAGAAATCGCGGCCCAGCTCGTGGGCAACGCGCGCGCAGAACGGCTTGGAAGCGCCACGCGAGACGCGGAAGCCGTCGAAAATGGTGACGAAGCCGTGTGCCTGGACGGCCGCACGGCGGCGGGATCGAGCCGTCATGCGGGATCACCAGAGCGGTGAGCGGCGGGCGCGACAAGCCCCAGGTTGATCGGCACGGGCGCAATATCGAAACCAATCCGCTGCTTGGCGGAACACTGAGGACACTCGAAGAGAACCACGCCGTCGCCCTCATCGGTCGCGGTTTTCATGTTCTCGGGGTCGTTGAGCAGCTCGCCGCACGCGATGCAGAGGCCCCACCATCCGAGAACCTTGGCAACGCGGTCGCGGCGCCAGTCCTCGCCACGGCGACCTGCCCAGCGGAATGCTCTCTCGATCAGTCCTGCTCGAATCATCTACCGTGCTCCCGCGACAACGATCGAAGCCCGGAGGGCCGAGACCCGAAGGGGCTCGGTGCGAAGCACGAGAGCGTGACGGCGAAGCCGGGTCGCCATCAAAACACCCCCACCGCAACCACATGCACCAGACTCAAAATCCCCAGCACAATGAGCACCGCCCAGCAGGGAGAGGGAGAGACACGGGTCATGCTGCGCTCCGATGCTCTTGCTCGGCATGGATGATCGCGCGGCCGATCAGCTCCGGGATCTGCGGGACGACCGCGTTTCCGAGGGACCTAAGTCGGTCCACCCGAGCGGGAACCCCATGAGCCACTCGACCCACGTCGGGTTCAAAGAGCCACTGCCCGTTTGCGATCTGATCGCGTCGGGCAAACTGTCCGGCAAGCGCCCGGCCAATCGGCGAGCGCGCGACAGCGTGGACATCTTCTCGCCGTCCGATGCCAGCGGAGTCGGCCAAAGACGAACCGCCGTTGCCAGCCCATCGCCCGAGGTCGGGCTCGCGCCCTTGCGGTTGTGGTTCCCGTTGACCGTTGGCGTGGGCCACAATCCAGACGCGGTCGCGTCGGTGAGGGGCGCCAACGGCACTAGCTGGTATGCAGTCCCATTCCGCGTCATACCCGCACGCGGCCAGGTCTCCAAGAACACGGCCCAGCCCTCGACCAAGCAACGCTGCGACGTTCTCCACGACGACGTATCGGGGTCGAAGCTCGCCAATAAGACGGGCGTACTCACGCCAGAGCCCCGACCGCTCACCGTCAATGCCCGCGCCGGCGCCGGCAGTGCTGATGTCCTGGCAGGGGAACCCTCCGCAGATGAGGTCCACGGCAATTCCATCTGCGCGCAAGCGGTCGGCGGTGAGCGTTCGGACATCGTCGTAAACCGGAACGTTGTGCCAGTGCTTGGCGAGCACGCGGCGGCAGAACGGATCAACCTCGCAGAAAGCAACCGTCGTCATCCCCGCGCGCTCGAGCCCGAGCGAAAAGCCGCCGATGCCGCTGAAGAGGTCCAGAACCTTCATGCCAGCACCATGCTGACGAAGGCCCACACACCGCACACGAGGCCAGCGATCACGATGAGCACAGCAGCGCCGCAAATGAGCCCATCGCAGCGAGACGGAACCTCAGAGCACTCGGTCAGAGATTCCTCGGTCATCGGGAGCCCTCTTGGGTAAGGGCTTGGCGGGCGCGAAGGCTCGCAATGCAGAGGGCGAGGGCGGGGCGCAGCGTCATGTGACCGCGGCCAATCTCGACGCCCGTGGATTCACTACCGAGCACGCAACTCCAAACCTGAGGATTGAGCATGTCGACGCCGAGCCGGTCGACGTACCAGCCCTCCGGCACCAGCGTCAGCGCGCTGTCGATCGATTGGGTCAGGCGACCGAGCGGGCAACACGCGCTCGCCGTCAAGCCCCAGCCCTCACCAGTGGGACTCACCCATTCGAGGTAGTAGCCACACTCTTCGTGCGTCGCGGCGCGGCGCGTCCAACCCAAAACTTCGGCGATCTCACGATCCAACTGGTCAGACCCGCACGTCGCTTCTTCCAGCCTGGACAGGAGGGAGGTGATGTCCATCAGGCGGCCTGCCCGGTCGGCGGGTTGTCCCGCATCCACTGGCGCACACGCTCGACGGTGCGCAGCGTGATCCCCTGGGGCTTGGCGCGCAGGCGGCTGACGAGCTTCCCGTCGTTGACCGCCAGCAGCCCGAATTTGGTCTCTGCGATCGGCTTCCCGGCCTGGGATGCGCGCGCCAAGTAGCCTTCGATTTCGGTCAGCAGGTCCATTGCCTGCGCACTCTACATGGGATGTTTCCCAGATTTCAAGGATATTTTGGGAAACTTCCCACGTGACGAACCGGGCGCCCTGAGGACAGGTAAGCCATGGACGAGGCGCCTGAGACTGACTTGCAGCGCCGGATTCAAATCCGGCTGCGGTCGCTCACCTGGACGGAGGGCGATCTCGTCAAAAGGCTGCCCAAGGCGCGAGATATAATTCGTGGTAAATCCCGTTCACCACGCTACGAAACGTTGCGTGAGCTGGCCGACGTACTAAACGTTGAGCCATCGTGGCTTACCACGCCCCTTGATGAAAATGACTACGAAAGATCCCTGGATTCCCCGGCTGATATAAGTCAGATTCGTGTCGGCGAAGTAAATCTTCGCGCGGCAGCGGGCGGGGGCGCGATGCTGGAAAGGGAAGACGAATCAGCTATTTGGAGCTTCCCCGCGACGTGGTTTCGCGCCTCTTTCAACGCCCCAACAAATCAAATAAAAGTTATCACGATTTGGGGCGACTCGATGGAGCCGGATATCTGTTCCGGCGATAAGGCGATTGTGGACATAGGCTGGCGGGCCCCCAGCCCGCCAGGGTTTTTTGTCCTGTACGACGGGATCGGCCTGGTGGCCAAACAGCTTGAGCACGTGCCCCAGTCGGACCCCCCGGTCGTGACGATCAAGAGCACTAACCCAAGATACGATTCGTACCAGCGCACCGTGGATGAGGTGCAGATTTACGGCCGGATTGTCGGGGTAATCCGCCGGTTCTAAAAAAATTTGTCGACCGTTTGGGATTTATCCCACAAATCCCTTGAACGTGGGAAATTTCCCATGTAGGTTCGTTCCCATCAAGACCGATGGGAGATGCCTCCGTGACCGCAAGCCCGAAGACCGCAGAGCCCGCGCTGGCCGATCTGGAGTACGCCGCGCACTGCGCGCACCTCGACGGCAACCTCGATCGCTATGTCGCGCTTCGGCAGGCGATTGCCGAGGCCCGCAAGGCCGGCGACGTGGTGGAGGGCTGAGCGATGGCCGCTGAGACCCCCACCCCGTTCGTGTTGACGCCGCGCCTCGTGGCGGAGAAGGCGTTGCCGCTGCTGGTCGCGGGGAAGCTGGGCGGCCAGTTGCACCCGAACAACAAGCCGGGCGTCCAGTGCTTCTATCGCCACCCGCTCGACGGCTCTCCCTGCGTCATCGGCGCAGCGCTTCCGGATCATTTGGTCAAGCGGATCGGGAATATGTCGCCCGTGAGCGACGCGTCCCTGTTCGCGGCAGAGATCGAATGTGCCGACGAAGACCTCGAAACCCTCATGAACTGGCAACTGCTCCACGACAACGGCGAGTTCGATGAACTCCACATCGCCCTCGAAGCCGAACTCGCCAAGCCGGTGGAGGCCTGAGCGATGCCCCGCCCTGCCCCCGTCTCAATTTCCCTGACCATCACGACCGCGCGCGTCCTGACGTTCGACGCCGCCGAGCCGCTGCGCCAGGAGCTGACCGAGGCCGCGCGCTGGTACGGCATCACTGAAAACCCGATCCACCCGGGCTATGCGCTCTCCAGGGGCGCGGTGCTGTTCGGCCGGGACTACGACCGCGACACCAAGCTCCAGACGATCCGCTGGGCGCTGGAGAACCTGGACGCGGCGGCGGTGCGGCGGGTTGCCGGGTCGCTGGTCAAGACGTGGGCGAACATCGTGGCCGTTCACTGCGGTTCTGACGCGGTGATCGAGGCCGGCGGGGCGCTGGCCCTCAACACCCCAAACAACTTCAAACGAGAGGCGGCATAGCCGATGGCGACCGAAGAAGAAGGGCGGGAAGTCGTGATCGAATCCTACAAGGGCTTCGACCTCAATTTCCAGTGCCGCGGATTCCAGTTCGAAGTCGGCAAGACCTACGAGGTGAGCGGCAAGATCCAGGCGTGCGAGAACGGCTTCCACGCCTGCGAGCATCCGCTCAACGTGCTGCGCTACTACGGCCCCGCGAAAAGCCGGTACGCCGTCGTCAAACAGTCCGGCGAGATCAGCCGCCACGGCGAAGACACCAAGATCGCGTCGGCCAAGATCACTGTCGAGGCCGAGATCAAGCTTCCCGAGCTGATCGCGCGCGCCGTCAAATACGTGTTCGATCGCGCCAAGCCCGAAGGTGACGAGTCTTTCGCGAAGGGAGCAAACGGCCTTGCGCGCGCCTCGGGCAACTACGACGCGGCCACCGCCTCGGGCAACTCCGGCGCGGCCACCGCCTCGGGCTACTACGGCGCGGCCACCGCATCGGGCTACTACGGCGCGGCCACCGCATCGGGCTACTCCGGCGCGGCCACCGCCTCGGGCAACTCCGGCGCGGCCACCGCCTCGGGCTACTACGGCGCGGCCACCGCCAGCGGTCGCAATGGCCGCGCGAAAGGTGCTGACGGCTGCGCGCTGTTCCTCGTCTACCGCGACCATGACTGGAAGATCACGCACGCCTGGGCCGGGATCGTGGGCCAGGACGGGATCAAGCCTGATGTCTTTTATTCACTTGATGAGAGCGGCAAGCCGGTGGAGGCCTGATGCGCTCCGCAATCGTGGCGTTCGGCGGGGCGCTGGCGCTGATCCCGGCGGCGGTCGAGCGGAAGGACGCGGCGTGATGCAACTCGTTCACTACAGCGCCGCGCCAGTTGCCGAGATTCGCTCGGCGGAGCAGCCGTCCGAGGACCACTTCAAGCCGCGCGGCTTCTGGGTTTCCGACGACGCCTGCGAGGACAACTGGCGCTCCTGGTGCGAGGCGGAAGGCTTCCGGCTTGAGAACCTGACGCACGTTCATGACGTGGCGTTGGCGCCCGACGCCAACATACTGCATCTCAGCAGCGCATACGAGATCGACGCGTTCACGCGCGCCTACTCGCTTGAGACGCAGCAGGTCTGGCGTAACCGCGATATGGACTGGCGCCGTCTCGCTCGCGAGTTCCAGGGAATTATCATCACGCCCTACGTGTGGGCGCGGCGTCTCGATGGTGACGCGGGCTGGTACTGCTCGTGGGATTGCGCGAGCGGTTGCATCTGGGATGCGCGCGCAATCACTTCGATTGCCCTGCGCGAGATTCGGCCGATGCCAGAGGTCGCCGCCTGATGCCCGCCCCTAACTACGCCCTGATCGCCAGCGGGCTTGCCGAGGCACAGCGCGAAATGCGCCGCGAGGTGATCGGCTCCCTGCTCGATGCGATCGATGACGCGATCAGTGCTGCGGAGTGGGTTGTCATCGAGGTCGGCGGCGAGCCGGTGAACGAGAACATCATAGCCGATGTGATGGTCGCACTCCAGAACGCGCGTGATGCAGCAGAGAGGATTCGGTGATGGGCAACAAGGGGTGGCAGCCGATCGAGACGGCGCCGAAGGACGGGACCGCCGTGCTCACCTATTTCGCACGCATGGTCTGGACTGACCAGAACGACAAGCCTTGCGACCTCGGCCCGCTGCGCGATCACGTCGAGCGCTGCCAAGTTGGTTGGTACGAGGGCGGTCGATGGTTTTACGCTGGCACGGGTCACGACATGCACGAGGACTGGAACGATCCCGCGTTTCTTCCGACTCACTGGATGCCCCTCCCGGAGCCGCCGCAATGACCGCAGAAATCTTAGATTTTCGCACCCGCAAGCCCCTCCCCACCCCTGTCGTGATCCTGGCTATCGAGGACGACTGCTCTTTGTCCTCTGCCAAGAGACGGATAGAGGGCCGGCGTTGCAGACACATCCTTGGAGACGCTGCGATTACCGGGAAGGCAACCCAGGTCTCTCGGATCAGTGGGGTTGTGATGGCGATGTGGCGGGGCGTGTGGACCGAGGCGCGGTTGCTTGTGCCGAGTGTCTGACGGATCAACAAGGAAAGCCGAATTGCCCATGGACAAGTATGCCAAGCGCGCCTTGAAAGCGGTCAAGACGGCCAGAAACTTCCCGGCCAACACCTGTGGCGCGTCCAGACACGTCCAGATGATCGGCGAGAGCTTGGTGCGCGGGGAACCCTACCCGATGCTCCAGGAGGAGGCTGACCACTGCGGCGGCGACATGCTGTTTGTGGTCGCGGCCCTCTATTCCGCGCGCAGCAAGATCGCCGAGTTGGAAGCCCGACTCGGTTTAGCCCCCTAACCCCAACAGGAGGAGAAGCAATGCCGCTAGACCTGAAGCCCGCGCCGATTTCAGTTGCCCCCACCGCTCGCGTGCGACGGCTCAGCGTGTTCATGACGCCCGAGGATCTTCAGCAGTTCAAGGGGCGCTGCGCCGTTCGCATTGACGAGACCGGGCGAGGCGAGCTGTCGCCCGAGACGCGCGGGGCATTGATCGAGCACGGCGGCGGCCTCACGCGCGCCAGCGAGCGCGTCGGCCTGTTCGGACGGGTGCTCGGCCTGTAGTCCCCACCCCATCGACGCACAGCATAGAGAGGAAGGAACAATGGACACGGCAACCGTGATCAAGCAGCCCGAGACGGTCGGGGAGATCCTGGACAAGCTCCCCGCCACGCGCAACGCGCCGGCCGCGCCGCTGGTCGCCGGCAACCCGCATGCCAACCTCTTACAGCTCGCCATCGAGCAGGGCCGCGATCTGGCGACGCTCGAGCGCCTGATGGACCTTCAGGAGCGTTGGGAGGTCAACCAGGCCCGCAAGGCGTTCGTCGCCGCGATGGCCGCCTTCAAGGCCGATCCGCCGACGATCGTGAAGAACAAGAAGGCGAACTACGGCCAGGGCAAGGCGGCCTATGAGTTCGCCGGGCTCGACCAGATCGCTGCGGTGATCGGCGCGGCGCTCGCCAAGCATGGGCTGTCCGCTTCCTGGCGCACCGAGCAACTGGAGGGCGGCCGGGTTCGGGTGACGTGTTCCCTGCGCCACGAGCTGGGCCACAGCGAGGAAACCAGCCTAGAGGCCGGCGCCGACACCACCGGATCGAAGAACCCGATTCAGGCGGTCGGCAGCACGATCACGTATCTGAGCAAGTATACGTTGCTCGCGCTCACGGGCCTAGCGGCGAGCGACCAGGACGACGACGGCGCGGCCGGCGGCGTCGACATGGGGCTGGCGATCACCGACGACCAGAAGCGCATCCTCGTGGACATGATGCGCGAGGCCGGCGCCGACGTGCCGCGGTTCCTCGCCGTGCTCAAGGTCGGCTCGATCGACGCGCTGCCGGCCAAGGACTTCCAGCGCGCCAAGGATCTCCTGCAGCAGAAGATCAACGCGACCAAGCAGAAGGCGGCCGAGTGATGAGCGACGCCGAACTGATCCAGGGCAGCCCCGAGTGGAAGGCGGCGCGCGCTGGAAGCCTAGGCGCTTCGTCAGTCCATGAAGTCGTCGCGCGTACCAAGACGGGCTATTCGACCTCGCGCGCGAACCGGCTGGCCGCGACGGTGGTCGAACGGCTGACCGGGCAGCCCGAGGTGACCTTCGTCAACGCAGCGATGCAGCACGGCATCGACACCGAACCAGAGGCGCGCGAGACCTACTCATTCGTCCACGGGGTCGACGTGGTGCAAGTCGGACTCATTCGGCACCCGCTGATCGTCGGAACGCACGCGAGCCCTGACGGGCTGATTGCCGATGACGGCGGCCTGGAGATCAAGTGCCCACAGCCGGCGGCGCACCTCTCCTATCTGCTGGACGAGCCGATCCCCGACGAGTACGTGACCCAGTGCCAGTGGGCCATGGCATGCACAGGGCGCGCCTGGTGGGACTACGCCAGCTTCCAACCGGCGTTTCCGGCTCACCTTCGGCTCAAGACGACGCGGCTCCTGCGCAACGACGCGCGGATCGCCGAACTCGAGAAGGAGGTCGCGAAGTTCCTGGCCGAGGTCGACGCGGCCGTGGCGAAGCTTGGAGAGGGCCTTGCGCAAGCCGCTTAGAGAAAAGCTGCGCCGCAACGGCACGCTGCGCAAGCTGGTGCGCGAGCGATCCGAGGGCCGGTGCGCAAAGTGCCAGACCTACGACTCACGCGGTGAAGCGGATCACGTCGTCCCGCTTTGGTGCGGCGGGTCGGACACGGCAGACAACATGCAATGGCTTTGCCGGCGATGCCATCTGACCAAGACCGTGGGCGAGACTCCGATCCGCGCCAAGACCGACCGGCTGGCGAGCCGGCATGAACTGACCAAGCAGAGACGAGCAATCCGATGAGCGGACCCTATACCTGCCCCGTATGCGTCGGCTTCGGCCGCGAGCGGCTTTTCGTCCACGATGACCCCGATGACTTGCGTCCGGACAGCGCGCAAAACACCGTCCGGTGTTGCTGCTGCGACGGATGTGGTGAGGTCTATCCAGACCGGCGCGCCCCATTGGGGTATGTGCCGGCCGGCGGGAAGGAAATCCGATGAGCCGCATCATTACCACAGTTACGACCGAAATCGAACTCGACGTGAAAACGGCCGCGAAGTGGTTCGCTCATTTGTCGGATGACGAGATGGCCGAATTTCTCATTCAGGTCGAGAAGGAATCTCGCGTCTACCCGAGCGACCCAGACAACCAATGGTACTACCTTGGCGGCCACTTACGGAATTGCGAATGCTCAAACGACGAGACGCGCCAGATGCTTCGCCGCTGGGTTTACTGGATGGATCACAGCAACCATGTCTGACACCCCGTCCCTTCTGATGGCCTGGGACGGCGAGGCGTTCAAGCCCGTTGGCGAGCCCGGCCGTAAGCGCGCCGATGCGCTCTACACCGTAGGCGAGCGCTACATGGTCGAGGCGCACGAGATGCGCAACATGGCGGCGCATCGCGCCTTCTTCGCGGCCGTCAACGAGGGCTGGGCGAACCTGCCGGAAGGGCTTTCCGAGCGCTTCCCGAGCGCGGAACACCTCCGCAAATATGCCCTGGTGAAGTCGGGTTTCTGCGCCGAGCGGACGATCGTGTGCGCGACGAACGCCGAGGCGACGCGCCTGGCGGCATATATCCGCAGCCTGGACGGCTACGCGGTGATCGCGCTCCAAGGCAACGTGGTCACGTCCTGGACGGCCAAGTCCCAGGCGACGCGCGGGCCGAACGCCATGGCCAAGGACGAATTCAACCGCAGCAAGGATGCGGTCCTGGACTACATCGCGAGCCTGATCGGGCACACGGGCGAGAGCCTTCAACGGAATACGGGAGCCGCAGCGTGACGCCGAAGGCGGCAGGCGCCCAAGGAGAGGAAGCACCCTGTTCCCGGTAAGGGAGAACAAGAGGGGAGATGATTGGTGTGGCTCGCCTTTCAGGCTCGCAGCAGTTGAGACACCACTATTCATTCCTATAGAATACAGAACCAAATCAACGAGGAATAAAGAATGACAGACAAGGAATACCGCGCCGCCTATCGTGAGTTCCGCATGGCGGCAAACGATCTGTTGCGGCGCTACCCGGCACAAGCGCGCCTTGGTCTCGTGGCTCGCCTGTCCAGAGAGAAGCACGAGGTTGTCAAACGCCGGGCTGCGCGTTCTCGCGCGAGCGGCAGCGGTGGCGTGTCGTGAGCGACGGCCCATCGGAATTCCCGCGTTTGGAGCAGGAGTGCGAGACGTGTGAGGGCGACGGGTTCCTGGGGGCCACGACGTGCTGGGATTGTGACGGACACGGCGCAGTGTTGACCGATTTCGGCGAGCACGTTCTGAGCTTTGTGCGCAGGCGTGTGAAGATCCGGGCCTCCTGACCGATGCGCGCAGGCAACAGTCCGCTTCCGCAACCCCGGCTCTACCGCCAGTCCGTCGAGAAGCGGTTTCCCTTCCCCTCGTTGCATGTCTGGCAAAGCACCTGGAGGTTGGCGGGGTCGAGCCGACGATGCCACGCCTTGCTGAGAGGTTCGATGTGATCGACGTGAAGCACGGTATCGCCGCCGCCACGAGCGCCGCAGCACTGGCATTGCCCCTTGGCTTTCTCAAGGGCGCCGTAGCGGATCTGTCGCCACTCTGGCGAACGGTAGAAAGCATTCGACCGGCTTTGCCGGGTGCGCTTCGGCCGCTTGGCCCTGGCTTCCGACTTCGGCGGCTTCGCCATGCCGCCGGTTCGCGCGTACTCGATCGCGCCGGGCGGCAACGGCAGTCCGCCAGCGAGACGGCGAGCGATTTCGGCGAGAAGGTGAGCGCGCGCTTTGCGACGCTGCGCCTTGTTGCGCGACGCGAAGCCCTCGGCTGCGCAATCGGCGATGCGGCTCCAACGGGACATAGAAGAATTGTACCGGTTTCGTTCTTTCGGTACAATCAAGAATGTTGGTTTTCTACGTCCTCAGCCCAAGCCCTCACCACCAAGCACAACTCGGTTTCCCCCTCTCCCCCTCCCCCCGGCGGAAGGCGGTAAGGGGTGGGTGAGACACCGATCCTCTTCACGATGGAGGAAGCTGCGGCCAAGCTGCGCTGCTCACGGCGCTGGCTCCAAGGCCTGCTGCGCCAGTACCCTTACTATCGGCTCTCGGGCCGCCGGAAGGTGTTCACCCCCGCCGACATTGACCGTCTGGTGAGTGTGCTGCCATGCCCCTCAAGCTCATCCCGCCGCGTGTCGGCCGCTCGAAAAACTGGCGCGTCCGCGGCACCTATCTCAGGACCCCTGTGGACCAGAGCACAGGAACTCATGAAAAACGACTCGCGCAGAAGGTCCTCAACCGGATCAAGGACGAGATCGAACGTGGTGTCTTTACCAAGCCAGAAGGGCCCACGTTCCTAAGCGCGGCGACCACCTACATGGAGGCCGGCGGCGAGGGCCGGTACATGGCCAGGGCCCTGGCCCACTTCGCCACCTGGAAGCTGTCCGAGATCACCCAGGCCGCGATCGACGCCGGGGCTGCCAAATGCCTGCCGAACGCCGGCAATGCCACCCGGAACCGGCACTTCTACACGCCGGTCTCGGCGGTCCTGAAGCACGCCGGGCTCGAGTTCAAGGTCAAACGACCCAAGGGAGCCGGCGGCGACGAGCGCAACGTCTGGTTCGAGCCCGAGGTGGCTTTTCGGATCTTCGAGGCTGCCGAGGGCATCCATCCTGAGCTGCCGAGCTTCCTGACCATCCTGCCCTACACCGGCATGCGGTACGATTCGGAGGCCCTGGCCCTGACCTGTGACCGGGTGCGCCTGGCGGACGCCTACGCCTACCTCCCGACCACCAAGACCGACGAGCCCCGCGCCGTCCATCTGCCGCCCTACTGTGTCGCTGCCCTGGCGAACCACCCCAGGGGACTGGACAGGGGCTCAGAGCCCGTGTGGAGCTTCCGGGCCACCAAGGCGGCCAAGCTATTCCGGAAGGCTCTGGCGGCGTCTGGCGTGGCCCTGCCGCCCGGCACGCTGTTCCACGTCTGGCGCCACACCTACGGCAACTGGATGCGGCGCTTCGGCGGCCTGGACGGCATCGGCATGGTGGCCACCGGGGTCTGGAAGGATCTCCGCTCGGTCAAGCGGTACGCCCACGCCTCGACAACCGTGGAGGCGCAGAAGGCCGATTTGCTTCCGACGCCGATCCGTGCGAAATCCGTGGAGTCGAAATGACGGGGCGCAGTTTTCCGCGGGTTTCGGCCGCGAGGCGACGCCCTGTCAAGGGCCCTCGCGATTCGGAGAGCAGCGGGCCGGAATGGCGGAAATCCAGGGATTTTGCGCCATTTTTCACCATGGCGAGCAGCGCCCCCGGCACGGAACAGCAGAACATGGCGGCAACTCGGCACACGAAGGCGGGTGAAACCCGTGGAGTCCGTTCCTGGTCTGTGCTACAAGCTGGGCCATGTTCACCGCTCGACCGCGACCCCCACGCTTCCACTAGGCCCCAGCTTCGGCTGGGCGTAGCTCAGCCTGGCAGAGCGCCGCGCTTGGAACGCGGAGGTCGTTGGTTCGAATCCAGCCGCCCAGACCATGATCCTGACCACCACCACGACCAGCACGACCACGACACGCACGGAGCGTGCGTGATGGTTTGCCGGCTTCGTTCAGTGGCAGGACAGTCCCTTCGTACGGCTCAGACGGCGGTTCGATTCCGTCAGCCGGCTCCATCACTCACAGACCACTGGTGACGCCCATGGGTGCGTCGTTTAGTGGCAAGACCCCGGTCTCCAAAACCGGCGACCTCGGTTCGATTCCGAGCGCGCCCGCCATCCGACAACGACGGCGAAATCCTCAACGCGCGTAGCGTGGGGGCTTCGTTCAGCGGCCTAGGATCTCGGGTTCTGACCCCGAAGACGGTGGTTCGAATCCATCAGCCCTCTCCAAAGCGCGCGACCGTGGTGGTTCGGCGTAGCTCAGTTGGCAGAGCAGCGCGCTGTTAACGCGAAGGTCGTTGGTTCGAGCCCAACCGCCGGAGCCACCCCCTCACAGCGGTCGTAGCTCAACCGGATAGAGCACCGGGTTCCGAACCCGGAGGTTGGAGGTTCGAGCCCTCCCGATCGCACCACCTTGCCGGCATCGTTCAACGGTAGGACGGCCCGCTTTGGACGGGCAGATCGGGGTTCGACTCCCTGTGCCGGCGCCATGCGGCAGCGATCGAAGCGGCGTCAGCCGGCGAGACGCGTTAGCGGCTTGACCGAAGGCGAGAGCGCGACGGCGAAGCCGGGTCGCCCAACCCCTACTTCACCCCCGGCGAGGGGTGTTTCCGGTGTTCAAGCCGAGGCCGTTGGGGCTGGTCGGTCATGCTGCATCCCAGGCGGCGCGTAAGCCAGCCGCTGTCATCGGGTGAGTGTCGGTCTCCTTGGAAAACCGCGAATACATGTCACGGCCATCGACGCACGCCCTCTGCATCGCGTCGGTCGGGTCGCGCGGCAGGATCTTGAAGCCGGCGGCGGCGAGATCGGCGATAATCAGATCAGCGTCGTCACTCCAGACATTGAAGTCGCACGCCGAGACGTTGGCGAGCGCGCACATGCGCCGGGCGATCACCTCGCGCGGGTCGCGCGTTCCTTGGGGCTGGCTTGCCATCTCAGTAGTCCTTCAGGATACCGGCGACATCAGCCGGCGTTGGGAGCGGCTGTCTGCGCGAGATCGCGTCCCTTGCGATCTCGAAAGACTGATGGGCGACATCCCCCTCAAGCCCCTCAAGCAGAGCGATCGAGGTCAGTGCGATCCGAAGCCGATCAATCTCATCGGCAGCTTCCAGCGCGAGGGGCGCCAGGTCGTCCCATCGCTTGTATGGGCACCGAGGCGAAGCGTCTAGGCGCAGGCGGCGGACGATGTCAGTGCGGGTGTCGTTCATAACTGTTCCCCCAGGATCACGCGCCGCACGACGGCTTGACGCTCGACCTCGTCAAGCACCGGCCACCGCCGCTCGATTTCGAGATATTCGGCGAGCGGGATACCGGCCGCCATGAAGTGGATCGGGCGCGGAAGTTGAGCATCGCGCGCTCCTTGGTGCTGGTCCGCAGGCGGGGCAGCACCCCCGCGGCTATCCATCTCCCCGCGACCGGCGCGCGCCGCCGGACGATCGTGAGTAGCGGTCGAAGAGGCTTCACCCGCGCTCATGGCGCGCTGCGGATTGGTGGACCCGGTCGGGATCGAACCGACGACCTCCTGCTTGCAAAGCAGGCGCTCTCCCGATTGAGCTACGGGCCCTGAAAGTCGGGTCTCATTTTCAGGAATTGGCACGTTCCATCTCCTCCGCGAAAAGCTCCATGACCTCGGCGGCGTCCGCATCGCCAGTGTCGCGGTGCCCCTTGGCGACATCACGCGCCGCCTCGATTACGACGCTGAGGGCTGCGCGCGCCGCTCGCCGATAATTCGGATACACGCCATCGACGGCGCCGATCGCCATCGCGACGCGCTCCTTGAGTGCGGTGCGCAATCGCTCGATGTCGCGGGTCTCGTTTTCAGGGTTTGCCATCGCAGTCATCCGCGTCTCCTCTGCGACCACCGCCAGCACTCGAAGGCGAACCAGAGCGCCACGGCTAAGCCACCCCAAGTAATCCAGTAGGCACCCTCGGGCGTGAAAACCCATCCGAAGTCAGACATTGGCCCCTCCCGCCGCGTCCGGGCCTAGGGTGTACGCCTGCCGCCGTAAAGAAGAGCACACGAGGCCCTGTGCTCCGGCAGGCTCCACGGCGGGAGGATTGCGCATCCCTTGCGGCTTAGTCATCGTCGGCAACCTCTAAAAGCTTGAGTTTGCATCGCTCGATGAGCCAGAGCACGTCGCCGCCGTCCGCGTATGTGCTGGCGAAGTACTCCGAGCCGTCCGCCTTGTAGCCCATGATCACGATGCCCTCGAACTCCTCACCCCGCGCGGCCTCAAGCACGCGATCGGGCTGAAGGTCGAGCTTGGTGATGCCTGTGAACGGGACGACCTTGCTCATCGGCGCGGCCCTCGCCAAGCCGATTGAAGGCGACGGCCGAGTTGTGTGATCCGATATGGACCCGGCGGGTCGCCCTCAATCAGCCCGCGCGCAAGACACGCTCGGACCATCGCTGGATTGACTCGGCCAACACCTCGAAGCGTCCGGCGCTCGGACGGGAGAAGGTCGCCGGGCCCCGCGCACGCGAACCAGAACCGCTGGCATTCGGTTAGCGACCCGGCGCGGGATTCGTGGGGCTGGGTCATGCTGGCACCTTGATATGGTCTCGGAGGGCCCAGATCGCATCGGCGCATCGCTTCGCTACAGCCTCAAGCTCGCGCCCGCGCTTCGTCGTGGCGCCCTTCCCGTGGTTGCCGCGGTGCTCCTGGACGATGTCACGAGCGATCCAGTCACAGAGACCAGCGGCATCGCCAAGCGCGCTTCGTAACGCCGCTCGCTCGGTGCGGCTCGTGTAGGTGGTGAGCGACGGACCGAGCAAGCCTGTCACCACCTGAAGCTTGGGCCGCTCGCGGGTCTCATTTGTCATTCGCGAGTCTCCTCACGTTCTGGCGCCACAGCGCCGTGTCGGGCTCAGGCGCATCGGCTGGCTTCTCGTCGGGGAAGCGGTCCCGGTAGTTGTAGACAGACTGCTCGGTGATCTTGAACCGGCGCCCGACCGCCTTGACGTGGTCGCGGTGCGACACGTTCTTGCCGCGCTTCCAGTAGGCGCGCGCGATCTCCCGGCCCTTCGGCTCCTCGAACGCCCGCGGTGCGCCGCCCCGGCGCCCCATCTCGGCCGCCACCCGGAGACCCGCCATGGTGCGCTCGAGCGTCAGGTCGCGCTCGAACTGCGCCAGGCTGGCCAGGAGGTGGAAGGTGAACTTGCCGATCGCCGTGCTGGTGTCGAAATACTCGGTCAAGGACACCAGCTCGACGCCGCGCTCGCGCAGGGCATCGGCCAGCATGACCAGGTCGCGCAGGTTGCGGGCGACGCGGTCGAGCTTCCAGACGACCAGCTTGGACGCGGGGCGCCCGTGCTCGGCCGGCCGGCACGCCTTCAGGGCGGCGTTGAGCCCGTCGCGCTCGATGTTCGCGCCCGACTTCCCATGATCGTAATACTGCTGATCGCGCGGGATGCCGTAGCGGTCGGCAGCGTGCTGCTGAAGCTCAAGCGACTGCTCGTCGGTCGAAACGCGACCGTAGAACACCAGATGCGGCGGCGCTTCGGGCGCCGGCTTTTTAGAGGCTTTCAACGATCTGACCTTTGTTGGCACGTCTACAGGTTAGCACATGGCAAGCGCCTGCCCAAAGAATTATCTTGACCTAGTTCGTGGGGCAAGCCATATTTCTCTCACCAGCACGGGAGACCCGCCATGACGACCTTCGGGAAATATGAAATTCAAGAGCATCCCTCGTCGGTTTTCGGCCGCCTGCGCTGGTCGCTCGATTGCCGCGTGAATGCCGGCGACCGCGTCCGCCTCGACAACATCGGCTGGTATGCCAGCTACGAGGATGCCCTGCGGGCGATGAGCGCCCGCCGCCAGGCGGCTTAAGCCCTAACAATCGCCGAGTTCCGACGCCATGCTCAGCCACGACGATCTCTGCTACCTGTCCCGCGTGTTCAACGAGAGCCGCATCGTCGGAGTCGGGATCGACCGGGACACCCGCATCAACGACTGGCTCAAGGGCCAGATCATGGCGGCGCGTCGCCGCGAGGAAGGCGCGCGGGAGTTCGGCCCCGATGGGATGTTCGTCAAGTCATGAGGTGGGCTGTCGAGCAGCGCCTGAACTTCATCCGCGCGCGGCTGCGCGAGCCAGGCGAGGTGCGGCGCGGCGACCTGATCGCCGAGTTCGGGATCTCGCTTCCGCAGGCCAGCGTCGACCTCGGGCTGTTCGCCAAGCGGCATCCCAAGGCGATGGTCTACGACAAGACCCGGAAAGCCTATATTCGCGTCAACTGAGTTTGCCCTAACAAACGCCCGAGGACACACATGGCGCTCCGAGACGACATCGAGGCCGCGATCAATAGCAACAGCGCGGAGAACGGCAGCAATACGCCGGACTTCCTGCTGGCGGAATTCCTGACCGATTGCCTCGCGGCCTTCGACAAGGCGGTCGGATCGCGCGAACGTTGGTACGGCCGTGGCGCCGCAGCGAACCCTGAGGGCGCGGCGCAGCTTCCCGCGCCGGGGAGCGTCTGATGCTCGTGCGAGTGTTCGAGCTGCCGCGCGAGTTTGCGGGCGGCTACCTGTTCGGCGGTTCGCGGCCGGCGATCTTCGCCGAGGTCGACTGGTTCCGCGATGATCCGGAGACTGGCGCCCCCAGCTTTGCGACCCCGGAGGGCCGCGCGGAGATCGAAGCCTTCATCCGCGGGAAACGCTATTTCAACCCGAACGCGTCCTATCTGGTGCTCCACCCCGAGCACCCGATGATGATCAATTACGCCGCGCCCTAACAAACGCCGAGTTCAGCCGATGCCCGACGCCCGAGCCCTCATCCACACCGCGCTCTGCGAGTACCGGATGACGAACATGGCCGAGGAAGGCGAGCCGACCAGCCCTTATCCGCTGGTCGACCTCTGCTCCAATCCCGGCGCATCGATCGACACCGGGAAGGCCGCGCTGTTCGATCTGGCCGACCACCTTTGGGCTGTGCTCAGCGATGCTGGCGCGCTCAAGGATCAGTTTTAACCACGAACCGCCACTTTCGAGAGCCGCCATGAAGATCAAAGCCGGCACCATCCTGGTCCTCGAGCACGGGGAGTATTCCGACTACGGCTTCGACGGGCCGTTCAAGGTGCTCAAGGACTTCGACCAGGCCGAGATCGCCGAGGTGTTCCGCGAGCAGTGGAAGCCCGCGTACGAGGGCGACACCTACATCAGCGAGCGCGACTTCATCGCGTGGCTATCGAAGGAGTTCTACATCAAGGACATTGCCGGCTGCCATCACTGGCACATCGGAAGCTACGGCTTCCAGCCGGAGATCCAGTCCGAGCCCTAACAAACGCCGAAATCGACCATGAGCGAAGTCCTGACCCAAGCCGAGGCCATGCTGCAGGAGGCGACCGCCATCCGAGACAGCCTCGCGCGCGAGGTCGCCACCGCAGAGCGAACGCTTGTGAAGCGCCGCCAGCGGTTGGCCCAGGCCGAGGCGCGCGTGCGCGAGATCGCGGCTGATGTCGCCGTGCTGAAACGCACCGGCGCCCAGCTCAAGGTTGTCGGGTCATGAGGTTCCCGCGGGTAGCGCCGCGGGCGGTCGCCGGAGCCGTGGGGTGCTTCCCCGTCGCCGGCAGAGGTCGGGCGCTCGATCCCAGGGGGTGGAAGGCCCTCGCCTGTTCAACAACGTAACGCCGAAATCAGATGCCCTACAGGAAGTTCGATCCCGAGTTGTTCCACGAGCACAACGGCGTCGAGGTGTACCACACCTATGACGACGGCGGGATAGGTGCGCCGGCAGACTACTGGTTCACGACTGACCCGACGAGCGCGGACGATTTCTATGGCCACGGGAACCGCGGCCAGTTCGACGTGCGCCGATTGGTCGGCCGCTGGGGTGGCACGCCATCGATCGGTCAGTGGGAGGACTGGTGGAAGCTGCGGCACACCTCTGAAGAAGCCGCGATCCTGGCCTTGATCGAAGGGGCGATCGAGGACGGCGCTCTCCCGCATCCCGTCCCATCCACGTAACCCCGAGTTGCCCCATGTTCGACGAGCAGCCCGAGCCGACCGAAGCCGAGGTCGAGTCCTATCGGCGGCACGTCGAGGCCGTGGAGCGCGTCTGCCGCGCCATCTGCGCGGTTGAGGGCCTGGACCCGGATGGCGGCGAGTACACCGAGGGCCCGAACTGGACCCGGTACAGCACGGCCGTCAACGACGTGCTGGTCGACTACCTCATTTCATCCACGTAACGCCCGCCCATGCGCCTCCCCACCCTCGCCCTCCTCCTCTCGATATCCCTCCCTGCTCATGGTGGGGAGAGGGTCTTTGTGGTCGATGGGGACACCATACGGGTGGGGAGAGAGTCGATCAGGGTAATGGGTGTGGATACCCCGGAGACCTTCAGGGCTCGGTGTTCCTCAGAGCGTGAAGCCGGAGAGCGCGCAAAGCGGTTCACGGCGGATTTGCTATCAAGGGGGTCTGTGGAGGTTGAGAGGCACGGGCGCGACCGCTACGGCCGAAGTTTAGCGCGCGTCTTCGTCAACGGAGATGATCTCGCCGCCCTTCTTATTCGTGAAGGTTTGGGCCGAGAATATCATGGGGGTCGCCGGCTCCCCTGGTGCTGAGGAGTCGCGGATGTTATATTGTTTTTTGCGTGGCGACGCGACGTGCTGCGGCGTAATGCAAGGCATCGCGAGGCTGGGCAAGGGCAAGGAGGGCGGCTTCGGCCGCCCTAACCCTGAGCGCCCTTAGCTTGAGCGACCTTCTCCCACGTCCGCGCTGCCGTCAGGCCCAGCATGCCGAGCATCAGCTCATAGAGGTTGTTGTCGAGCACGGGCAGCTTGGGCGGCACGATGCCGTAGACCTGGGCGCCGAACACGACGGCGGGCGCGAGGATGTAGGTGTACCCCACAGCCGCCGCACAGCACCATCCGATCGCGGGCCGCCAGCCCGAGACGAACAACGCTTGGTTTGCCGCCTCCGCCTGGTTCACTGCGATCTGCGCTTTCGCAAGATCGGTGTCGGCCGCCAGCTTGGCAAGCTCGCCGCTCTGTTGCATGCGGAGCATTTCGAGCTTGGCGGCGTCGCGCTGCGCGGGGTCCGGCCACAGCCGATCAATGAGTTTCCCGCCCACGTCGAGCGCGGCGGTGATTGGGTCAAATCCAGCCATGTGATAGGATCCGATTATGCGTGAAAAGAAGATCTGGGAACACCCGTCGTTCCACATCACCGTTACGGAAACAAAGCTTCCGGAAGGAATGACCGAGGAGATGTTGGCGCGCGGCCTTCGGTTGATTGAGGCGCACGAAGCCGGCGAGATCGACGACAGCGACTTTCTGATGGATCTATTCGAGCTTTTTACGACCCAACCCCCAGCGCATCCTTAGCCGCCGCTAGGATGG
>FRDC01002423.1_pt1 | contig 57213 bp, 49 predicted proteins | sample 1106171 | NCBI WGS metagenome assembly FRDC01 (sample SAMEA3930566, study PRJEB13176) | freshwater metagenome | biome: Drinking water system; feature: drinking water; material: water | place: Singapore | collected 2014-12-20 | reverse complement strand
CGCGAAGCTCAAAGAGCGGAGACCTTGGCAAATCTGCAAGAGGGTATGGTCGTCACCGGTACCGTCAAGAACATTACCGAATATGGTGCGTTCATTGACCTAGGTGGCATGGACGGCTTGCTCCACATCACAGACATGTCTTGGGGACGTATTAAGCACCCGAGCGAACTTTTTGCTGTCGGTGATGAAGTAAAGGTGAAGATTCTCAAGTACGATCGCTCCAAAGAGCGCGTGTCTTTGGGACTCAAGCAGGTTTCGCCAAATCCGTGGGACGAAGTCGAATACAAATTTCCGGTCGGCGTGAAGGTCAAAGGCAAAGTGGTCAGCTTGAAGGACTACGGCGCGTTCATCGAACTCGAAGATGGCATCGAAGGCTTGATCCACGTTTCAGAAATGTCGTGGACCGAGCGCGTGAAGCATCCGTCGAAGGTCTTGAACGTCGGCGACGAAGTCGAGTGCAAGGTCTTGGATGTGGATTCCAAGAACAAGCGCATCAGCTTGGGTATCAAGCAGCTTCAAGCCAATCCGTGGGATGAGCTCGAGCTCAAGTTCCCGGTCGGCACCATTATCGAAGAAGGCGAAGTCAAATCGGTTACCGATTTCGGTATCTTCGTCGATATCGGCATGGGCATCGACGGCCTCGTACACGTCAGCGATATTTCTTGGACCAAGAAAGTTGCCGCTCCAGGCGAGAAGTTCAAGAAGGGTGACAAGATCCGCGCCGTTGTTCTCGGAATTGACAAGGCGAATGAAAAGTTCTCGCTCGGTATCAAGCAGCTTGAGCGCGATCCGTGGGAAAACATCAAGTCCCGTTATCGCGCAGGCCAGGCTGTTGAAGGCGCTGTGACCAAGCTCACTGACTTCGGTGCGTTCGTGGAAATCGAAGAAGGTGTCGAAGGTTTGATCTACGTCAGCGAACTTGCTGATCATCGCGTCGAGAAGCCGTCGGATGTTCTCAAGGTAGGCGATCAAGTCCGAGCTGAAATTCTGTCGATCGAACCCAAAGAGCGCCGTATCGGTCTCTCGATCAAGCAACTCGGTCGTACTGAAGAACGAGCGAACTACGATCAATACGTGGGCGATCGTTCGAAGAAGACTTCGATGGGCGATATCTTAGGAGATAAGCTCAGCAAGGCTTTAGGCGGAAAGAACGAAGAAGCCGAGTAAAAAAACTTCAGTTTTTAAAATTGAGAAGCCCTGGATTCGTTAGAATCCAGGGCTTTTTCTTTTTAGCGGTCAGTTGCAGGCGTGAACTCGCACATGAACTTAAACTGAAACAGATACTGAAATTGGCACCGATATCGGGACTAGTTCAGCGGAATGAATGCATTCCCAGGCAACCAGTATGGATCAAACGGTACGGGCTTCAGGTCGCGGTACATAACATTTCGAATGAAAGAATTCGGATCCGCTTGGAAAGCTTTCACGAAAACCTGGTGGTCCATGATGTCGCGTTCCGGAACACCGGCGGCCCAGCGAGCTCCCGCATACCCTAAGTGAATGGCCAGCATGGTTTCACTATTGCTGCCCTTTTTGGGATCAATGCTTTGGGGTTCATCGAGCATGTGAATGCCCATCCCATTGGCTTCGATGTTGATGCGAGCGTATTCATAGGTCGTATTGAAGATAAAGGGGACAAACCAAGCCATGGTCTCATCCGGGCTATGAGCTGGTGCGAGAGCCAAAAGGCGGCGAGTCAAATAGGCGGGAACGTAGAAGTGATACATGCGGCGATCGCCCACGGTGACACCTTCCGGATAAAGATTGAAGGTGGGGGGCAAGCGGCCAGGAGGCGGTAAGTCAGAGTTCCCCACGCCGGCTACCAGGGCCAAGAGTTTTTCAAAAACTTGAAGGGGTTTGCGGCTCTTGCGATCCCAGTTGTCTGAAAGTTTTGCGAGCATGTTGGGATACTCTTTGCTCGTGTCCTGTAAGAAAATAGAGATCCAGCGCAGAGCCTTTTCTTCGTCCCCGCGGAAATATTCGACCGTCCAGTTCCAAAGGTTGGCGGGGCGACGCTTCATAGCAGCTTCGTGAATGAATTCGTACGCCGCCTCTAGGAATTGGACTCCATCCTGGCGTCTCAAGAGCTGGTTCAAACTTTGCTGAAAGCAAACGACATGAATATGACCGGTGGGGCCCACTGCGGAGGAGCAATCCAGCAGATCGAAAAGTTTGTGTGAGGCTTGCCCGCAGCGTTCGCCCATCACAGAGCGGGGATCCGCGTATCGGCCGCAGAAATAAGCCAAGCCGTATCCCAATCCGGGGTTGAGAAGAAAGTCCAGGACCTGTTCTTTCGGTGATTGGTTGAAGTAATCGGCGCGAGCTTCGCGAGATGTTCCGATGGCGCTGAGTGCAAGGATAGACAGTAAAATAGCAGTAAGCTTTTTTCTTGAGTTCACGATTTTCCCCCCCCCGGGAAGTAGTTCAATTTGGGCATATCCTGGTTTGATTAGGAACGCCAGACTCCATTGACGGACATTGACGCTGTGGGGGGAATGCGCGATGATCACGGACCTATGCGCATAAAACTCCGCGAAAAACTGACCTCGATTAATCCCCTAGCCTTGGTGCTGGGATTATCTTTTGTTTTTTTCATTCTCTTCATTTCCATTTCAGGGTTGATGCTGTTGCGTCATTCCTCTCCATCGACTCCTCGCGCTGGAGTCGGTGCGTCGCTTTTTAGCGGTGGTTCGGTGGGAGTGGTGGAGTTGAACGGCGTCATTATGGATGCCAAAAAAGTCATCAAGCAGCTCGAACGATTTGAAGACAGCGGCGAAGTGCGGGCTGTGGTGTTGCGTTTGAATTCCCCGGGTGGGGCTGTGGCTCCGTCGCAAGAAATTTACGAAATGGTTCGTAAGATGAAGAAGCCGGTCGTGGCTTCCATGTCTTCAGTGGCAGCGAGTGGCGCTTATTATGTCGCCTGCGCTACGAAGAAGATTTTTGCAAATCCGGGAACCATCACGGGTTCGATCGGCGTGATCATGGAGTTTGCGAACTTAGAAAAACTTTATGAGTGGGCGCACATCAAACGCTACGCGCTCAAGACTGGGAAGTTTAAAGGATCCGGGGCCGAGTATCGCGACATGACTTTGGAAGAGCGCGCCCTTTTGCAGGGAATGATCGACGATGTTCTTCAGCAGTTTAAGAAAGCAGTGTCGGACGGACGCAAGTTGCCGATGGCTGCAGTGACTGCGGTTGCCGATGGCCGCGTTTTTTCCGGCAGTCAAGCCAAGGGTCAGAAGCTCGTGGATGAGTTGGGTACTTTACAAGACGCTGTGAATGAGGCTGCCAAGATGGGTGGCATCAAGGGAAAGCCCAAAGTGGTATACCCCGAAAAACCGCAGAAGAAGTTGGTCGAACTCATTATGGATGAGGCGACCAGCGGCGGAAAAGATTCTGACGACGAGAGTTCTTCTTCTCATCTCGGCGGTTTCGTTGCTCTACTCCGTGGAATATTAGGTGAGAGGGTTCTTACCAATCCTGCGAGCGGATTTCTTCCGTCCCCCGGTATCTATTGGATCTGGAACGGCTGGCGCTAAGGAGTTTTCGTGGCCCGAGAAAAATCGGAGAGCCGGGACAAGTCGCGCGATCTAGCCATCAAAATTTTAGGAAAAGTTTTGGGTGAAGAGGCTTTGTCATTGGATGAAGCTTTTGCTCAGGTCATTGATGCCCCAAGAGTCAATCCCGAGCCCATTCAGAGAAGCTGGTTACTGGAAATCTGCTCGGGCGTTTTGCGATGGAAGGGCCGCTTAGATTTCATCATTGATTCTGTTTCCTTAAAGAAGAAGCCCACGGGTTGGTTACGTCGAGCCATGTTGACGGGGGCCTACCAACTCGTTGCGCAGGATCGAGTTCCTCCGGCCATCGTGGTTTCTGAAATGGTCGATCTCATCAAATCGAAGGAAGGTCATGCTCCGGCAAAATTTGTGAACGCAGCTTTTCGAAAGGTGGCCGATCACGCCATGAAATGGCGCGAGTTGGATTTCCCCATCGACAAACCCAATCAGCAAGCGGCTTGGGCCAGCCTTCCTCAGTGGATGTGGAATCGCCTTGTCGCTCAGCATGGAAAAGATTGGGCAGCGAATTTTGCGAGAGCTTGTTTAGAGCGCCCGGTGACTTGGATTCGTGTGAAAGGAGCTGGTCCCACCGCGGCTTCGTTACAAGATTGGAGCGAAGAGGGTCCCATTCGGGGAGCGAGAAAATGCATCGAAGGTGGGCCGATTGTCGAAAAATCGGGATTTGAATCGGGAGACTTCTTTGTTCAAGACATTTCTAGCCAAACTCTCGTAGCTGAAATTTCTTCGGAAGTTAAAAGTGGCCTTCCGAAAGAAGAAATAGAAAATCTCACGGCGTTGGATCTCTGCGCCGCACCTGGTGGAAAGACGGCGGGCCTTTCTTGGAATTCTTTCGATGTCACCGCTACCGATCGCGATGGCGAGCGAATGAAGCTTTTAGAAGAAACGATTCGTCGAGTTTCGCCGCGAGTTCGCGTTGAACCTTTAAAAGCTGTCGCCGCTTTGCCCGATCAACACTTGGTTTGGGTCGACGCTCCTTGCACGGGAACCGGAATTATTCGCCGGCATCCCGATGTACGCTGGTCAAAGATGGAAAAAGATTTATTCACCCTCGACAAGCTCCAGGCACAGTTGCTGGATCAAGGCTGGTCCAAGGTTCGTTCGGGTGGATTTCTGGCATACACCGTTTGTTCAGTACTGAAGGAAGAAGGCCCCGAACAGCTTCAAAAGTTTTTAGATCGCGTGGGTGTAGGGCGTGCCCGAGTGGTGAAGCAGTGGTTCCTCGTGCCGCAAGAAGCGCCCTATGGCGATGGGTTTTGGGGAGTGCTGATTCAGAAGGTTTTACTGCAATAAGAACCAGGCAGCAGGCATCGGGCATCCGTAGCCGAAACAGGCATCCGTTCCTGTTCCGGTTACAGGTTCTTTTGAGGTATCCCGGCAATTGAACGGATTTGCAGTCTTTGTAGAGCTGAACCGCCAGTTGATAAGAACGAAAATTGCTGAACATTTGAATTCTCCTTTTTTGTTTTTGAAAATTTGAAGCCTACGCCCTGCGAGGGCTTCAAATTTTCAAAAGGAGAATTCAAATGCTACAAAACTTCAGATCCTATCAACTGGCGGTTCAGCTCTACAAAGACTGCAAACCAATCAAAGCCCAATCCCACATCAAAGATCAACTCTCTCGTGCAACCTTAAGTGTGGTTCTGAATTTGGCAGAAGGATCAGCAAAGCCCACTCCGAAGGAGCGAAAGCGCTTCTACTCCATCGCTCTAGCATCCCTCAGGGAAACTCAGGCGATCCTCACCCTCTTAGAGCAACAAAAAGAATTCACAGTATCCAATGATTTGGGTGCCATGCTCTACAAACTGGTCCACAGCAAGTAGACCAGCACCAGATCCAGCCCCTGTTTACCGGGCCAGTTTCCGGCAGCCAGTAGCCTGTCTTCAGTAGTGTGCTGAGACCAGGTCCACGCCGCTGAGAGCATTAAACTTTAGATCTTTAACGTATTTCCGAATGAGATACTCCGTGCTTCGAAAATAAAGCGGAATTAAAGCAGGATGAGTATCCAGCAAGATCTGATTGGCTTTGGCATAAGCCGCCACCCGATCTGCCGAAGTGGATGCCGTGTCGCCCACCTGAACATGCTTCGAATATTCCTTATCTTCCCAGCGTCCTAAGTTCTGCATATTGGGTTCTGAAAAGAGTGAATAAAAAGTTGCCGCATCCGGAAACGAAGTTCCCTTCGAATTAATAAAAACGGTCGGGGGATTTTGCAGCATGGAGTAGAAAAAGGACTTGGGGTCCATTCCCACTAGCTCCACTTCAATTCCTAAATTCGTTTTCCACTGGGCTTGAATCCACTCTGCCAGCGTTTTGATCTGGGTACGGTTGTAGTAACGCAAAGTAAGCGGCGGGAATTTTTTCTTGTCGGAAAGATCAGTGATCCCTGCTTCAGCTAAAAGTTTTTTTGCCTGTTCTTTCGAACCCGTCACCGGCACCGGTTGCCTTGGGAAGTCCCCAGACATTGCGCCAGCTCCCATCATCTTCCAAACTTCGGGTGGGCAGAACTCCAGAGCCGGACGATGAGCTACTCCTAAGACCTTCGGAATTTCAGTTCGATTCAAGGCGGCGGAGAGCGCCAGAATTCCTTTTTGGTGCGACGTGATTGGGTGGCCCGGTCCCACTCCAATGAAATAGGTAATTGGAGAGTCTTTCACGATGACGTCGGAGCGTTTCGCGGCCGCCTGACCCGGTTCCGTTACTAACTCAAAATGTCCGGAGTTAAAAAGATTCAGCGCGGTGTTGTCGTCTGGAATAATCCACGCTTCGATGCGATCAAACCAAGGCTTCGGTGCTTGCTGAGGGGTTCCCGCCAAAGGATTCGCTACCAGCACAATTCGCATTTCATTTTGCCAGTCTTGAAACTTGTATGAACCCAGGGTGGGGATCTGCGACGGTTTGGCCCAAATTGAATTTCCGCGTTTTAAAATATCGGGTCGTACTGGATAGGTGACCCAATGAGTGAGGAGTGCCTTCATATAAGGCACCGGATGATTCAACCGAATTTCAAATTTCGTATCGGAAAGAACTTTGATCCCCAATTCCGATGGACGGCGCTGATTGAACTCGCGCGCTCCTTGAATATCGAAAAGGAAGTAAGCATAGGTGCTGGCAGTGAGGGGATCCAGAAGGCGAGTGAGACCTGCCACGACGTGTTCGGCCTTCAAAGGCATGCTGTCGGACCAGAGGACTCCTGGTTGAAGTTCAAACGTCCAGGTTTTGCCATCGCTGCTGACCTTGGCGTCTTTCACAAGGTCGGCTGAGACCGATCCGTCTTCGTCAATCTTGTACAAACCGCGCATCGCATTTTGAATCAGAACAATGGGGATATCTCCCAGATTCCAATCCAAGCTGACGGGTTCAAAGGTCAGGCGCATTCGAAAGATTCGACCCGCGGGCGGGTTGTCTGCCGAGGCGGCATTCGCGGTCTGCAAGGGAACCTGTCCAAAGAGGACAAGTATTAGGGTCACCAATCCCAGCCGGGTGATCATCTTCTAAGGTTAGCGGAGGGGTGCGTCTTGTCACCAGAAATGTTTTATTCTGGCCCCGACTGGAGCCAGAACCGGTAAATTTTGACGGGTTGAGTAATAAAACATGAAATATTTGCTCAGTGACTCATCGCTTCCCGCACGGAAAAGCTGGCACGGCGGATGCAATCTCTTCTGACAAGCTCTCTGTCACTGTACGAGTGTAGCGGGACGTGGGGACTGGGGAACGATGGAGAGTGGTCTTACCCTGTTCAATAAAGCTTCTATTAGCCTGCCTAGTTGGTCGGCCCTCGTTGAGAGGGTCGGCCAACATCTAACAAATCTCCGCGACGTAAAGAGCTCTTCGGATGTCTGGGAAGGGGGTGGCGGAGCACCTGATTGGGTTCGCAGAGCAGAAGCGCTTTTTTTCCAAGAGGTCCAGGAAGCTGGTCACTAATCACTCTTCGCATGGTTTTCTTCGGTGCCGGCGCAGGATGGTCGGTCGCTGCTAACCAGAGGTAAGAATACTTCGCCCATTGGCGTTCTGATCCCAATCCTTTTGAAAACCGCTTGAACCAATTTCCAGGAATTTGTACGGGTACTGAGAAGTGACACCAGTCTCGACCTTCACTCATGGGGCAGGTTCCCGAATGGAGGCAAGGCCCCCAAAGCGATGTAGGTTCTTGCAGAATTCCCGATTCAAAAAACTCATTTCTAAGAAGTGAAAGCCCTTGGGAAGGAAGCTTCGCAGCAGGCTCTACAAAGAGCATTCCACCGCCGCGAGTACACTCGAAATATTTAATGAGCTGGCGATGCGCGGCTTGTTTTTCAAGGGCACTAGCTCCTGGAATTTCGTTAATCACATTTCCGAGCAGTGTCAGTGCAAAAGGAGGACCGGAATCGATCTGAGTTTTTTCCCAACGCCCGACGTAGGATCGAACCGTTAATTTGCCCTTTAATTTAGGATTTTTTTCGACGATCGCTGCTACTAGTTCCTCCCCATCTTTCAATATCGCGGCATTCGTATCCACCCAGTGAAATTCGATGGGAGGTAGCGGCTTCTTTTCTTGAAGTAGCCGAAGCAAAAGTGCAATCGAAGCGGTGCCCGGGCCAGAGCCTAAATCTAGGACTCGGTAAACGTCTTGCTGGTGCGCAAACTCCAACGCAGCCTTCATGGCTAAAGAATGTTGTTCGAACAGCACGGTAAATTTTGCCGCCTGAAGTGGGAGAAAGTAGAGCAAGTAGCTGGATCGAAACTTGGCATGATTGAAGTACGCCGGCATGTGGCTGGGACGCTCTTCTGTAAAAAGGTCCGAAAGTTCTTCAATTCCTTGGTAAAAAAAGTGTGCATCTTGTTGGGTGAAGGGCTTCGACTTCCAGGACTCTTTTTGGCTGTAGGTTCGCTTGACCCAGGTCGGGATGATCTCGTCGACAAAAACGGGCCAAAAAGGAGAAAATTGAGAGTGAGAAACCGGTCGGCCCTGCTGCATTGAAATTTTCTTATGCTATACTTTTAAACAGGAGGTCAAGGATTGATCTCATGAAACTGAAGACCTACTGGAAAGATCGCACCAGCCAAATTTGGATGTTTTTTTGCCCGCTTTGCAAAGCTCAGCGCAGGCTTCCGTTTCGTCCCACTCCTGGTAGTCTTCGTCACTATCTTCAAGTCGGTTTGACCTCTCTCGTTTTCACCCTGGCGACGTGGGATTTTTTTTCTTGGAAAGGAATTCTTTCCTTTCTTCCTTTTTGGACCTTGTTTGAAATTGCTTACCGAGTTCGCAGTCGTGCCATGCTGAGTTGCTCGCAGTGCGGCTTCGATCCCTATCTCTATATGACCGATTTGGACCGGGCGAAGAGCGAAGTGCGCGCACACTGGCGCAAAAAGTTTGAAGAAAAAGGCCTGCCAAACCCTTATCAGGACGAGCTTTCAGCTGAGCCTGTTTCGGAAGCGGATGCTGCTGCCCGTTAACTGAAACCGCCGACGGTAAACCGCAAACTGTCTTGAGACCGTTCTTGACAGCACTACCACCCGAGCGATAGTTCTTTGGGACTATGTCAGTAAACAAAGTCATTTTGGTGGGGAGATTGGGTCAGAATCCGGAGGTGAAATACACTCCTTCTGGCGCAGCTGTGGCGAATTTCAGCATTGCAACCAACGAAAGCTGGGTCGATAAGTCCGGTCAAAAACAAGAGCGGACGGAATGGCATCGCATCGTTGTGTGGGGAAAGCTGGCAGAACTCTGCAGTCAGTATTTAACCAAGGGCCGTCAGGCTTATGTGGAAGGCCGTTTGCAAACTCGTCAGTGGCAAGACAAAGAAGGCGTGACCAAGTACACGACTGAAGTTCAAGCCCAGACAGTGCAATTTCTCGGAGGCGCTTCGCGCGAATCGGGAATGGGGGCCGCAGACGATAGCGTTCCAACAGGTTTAAATAATTCGATGGGTGGCGGCATGCAGGCCCCAGCAGCACGTGGTGCTGCTAACGGTGGTGCGTTTGCTGAGCCTTCCTTCAGTGAAGACGACATTCCGTTTTGAGCACTAGCAGCTCAGTAAGGACACCATGAAAGCGCTCATCATCGTTCCGACCTACAATGAGATTGAGAACATCAAATCATTAGTAGAATCGGTGATGGCTGTTACGCCGACCTCAGTAGATCTTCTCATCTGCGATGACAATTCTCCGGATGGAACGGGTCCATTGGCCGATACGTTGGCGAAACAGAATCCGCGAATTCATGTGCTCCATCGTGAAAAGAAAATGGGCTTGGGAACCGCGTATGTGGCGGGTTTCAAGTGGGGACTCGCGAAGGACTATCAAGTCCTCATTGAGATGGACGCCGATTTTTCACATGATCCAAAATATTTGCCCCAGATGCTTCAGCATCTCAACCAGCACGATGTTGTGATTGGTTCTCGTTATGTGGCTGGGGGCGGAACTAAGAATTGGGGATTGGGCCGAAAGATTTTGAGTCGGGGTGGGAGTATTTATTCCCGTTTAATTTTGGGCGCACCCATTCGGGATTTCACCGGTGGTTTTAACGGTTGGGCCCGTAAGGTTCTCGAGACCGTTGAAATTGAAACTTTGAAATCGGATGGCTATTCCTTTCAAATCGAGTTGAAGTACCGCGCGTTTCTGAGAAAGTTTGATATTTTTGAATTCCCCATCATTTTTGAAGATCGCAAGGTCGGGAAGTCAAAAATGAGTCGCCGAATTGTGATTGAAGCGCTTGGTCGAGTTTGGACGTTCCGATGGAATAATTTGGGTCTGCGGGATGGAACGATGACTCGGCAGATCATTCCCTGATGCGTCGCACGGCTTGACCCGCCTCAGGGCATCTCTTAAAATTTTGTTAATGGTTTCCCCTCTTATGAAACGGCTTGCTGCGAAATTTTTTTCGACCTCTTTTGTGTGGTTCTTGGGTTTCGCTTTTTTTTCGCAAGCTTCTCTCGCTGAAAAAGGACCCATCACGGCCCTCTTGGTCGACAAAAAGACCAACACGTTAACCGTGTCCGAGTATGTGAAGGGCGAGTACAAAACGATCAAAAAATATCACGCTACTTTGGGAAAAGTGAAAGGCGACAAGGAAGAGGAGAAGGATCTTAAGACTCCTGAAGGCATTTACACTTTCAATGCTTACCTGACGCCTCCGCATATCAAGCCGAAGTTTGGAAAAATGGCTTTCTATGTCGACTATCCGAATTCCTTCGACAAGCTGGCTGGTCGAACCGGATACGACATCATGCTGCATGCGACGAACGAACCCGATCGGCTGAAACAGAACTACGACAGCGAAGGGTGCATTGTCTTGAGGAACGAAGACATCACCGAAGTGAAGCCGTATATTCGCTTAGGTTTAACGCCGATTATTATTTTTCCAGAACTGACTGACGAATTCCTCCATCCCGGAAAGAACGCCAAGCTTGTCGAGTTTTTCAATAGCTGGGTGAAGGCTTGGGAAACAAAGAGCCTCGATGGGTACGTCGATCACTATCATTCGGATTTTTCGGCTAATGGAAAAGATAAGAAGGGCTGGAAGGCCTACAAGGGTGCGTTGAATTCGCGCTATTCTGAAATCGCCGTGAATCCCACGGACGTGATGTTCATTAGTCACCCCAAATACTGGGTGGTCACCTTTACTCAAAATTATTGGTCGAAACTTAAGAATGGCGGAACAGGCCATCGTTCCCATGGCACCAAAATCCTCTATATTGCCGAGGAATCGGGGCAGCCTAAGATCATTGCGGAAACCTTTTCAAATCTGATGTGGTGATCTGTTGACTTCCCTTTTCTGGGAAGGATATGCCTTACACTTGAAATGAAACAGATTGAAGTCGACACCCTTGTCATTGGCGCAGGCTTACTTGGCAGCAGTGTGGCCATGCATTTGGCCAAGCTGGGAGTGAAAGATGTACGGGTTGTCGATCTGGATCTGGATGGCTCGCAAAGCAGCTCCGAGTTGAACGCAGGTGGGGTTCGTGCCACGTGGGTTCAACCGATCAATATTCAGATGTCCAAACTTTCGATCGAGTTTTTTTCTACCGTGGCAATGGACGTGGGGTACCGCCCCTGCGGGTACCTTTGGCTCCATACCGAGAAAACTTATGCATCGGGGCTGAAGGCTCGAGAACGCCAAATTGAATTTGGTTGGCCAGTAGAGAATTGGACTCCCGCGCAGCTTCGCGACAAAGTTCCCTTTATTGATAAGACCGAGGATTTGGCAGGCGCTCTCTTTGCTCCGCGAGATGGGTTGCTGAATCCCAATCTTTTGAAGAGTTATTATCGGGGGCAAGCTAAGAAAAACGGCGCGATTTTCGATGATCGCATCTGGGTGAGCAAAGCTAAAAATTCGCAGGGAAGTTGGTGGATCGACTGCCAGGAGTTTCCTCCGATGCTGAGCTCAGAAGAGCGGTCCCGACTTTTTTCCAACACTAGTGGAGGCTCTGTTCCCAGTTCTGCTGTTCAGTATAAGGCCAAGAATGTTGTGAACTGTGCTGGGCCTTGGGCTTCGCAGATTGCCCGAGTTTTAGGATACGAGTGTCCCTCGCAGCCTGTGCGAAGACAGGTTTGTATTTTCGATTGTCGTGGAGTGGATCTCACTCCGTATGGAATGATTGTAGATACTTCTGGGGTGTATTTTCATCCCGAGGCGACGAATGGATTGGCCGGGTTTGCAAATCCGGATGAGCCTCCGGGTTTTAATTTCCACTACGACGGTGAAGAGTTTTTCATGGAGCAAGTTTGGTCGAAACTCTATGAACGTTCTACTTACTTTGAACGCTTGCGCCACATTACAGGCTGGGCGGGGCTTTACGAAGTCTCTCCGGATGAAACCGGAATTGTGGGCGAGGTGACTTTAGGTGAGGTGGGGCGTGCTGGCGGAGTATTCGAAGCGCATTCCTTTTCGGGCCACGGAGTGATGCACAGTTATTCAGCCGGATTAGTTTTAGCGGAAAAAATTAAGACCGGAAAATATCAGACTCTCGATGTTTCGATTTTAAATGGAAATCGATTTGCGAAGGGCGCGCTGATTCACGAAACCCAGATTATTTAGAATTCGCTTCCAGTTCTTTCAAGAGCTTCGGAATGAATCCTTCAAAACCCCCGTTGGAAAGAACCGCAATGAGGTCGCCTTGGGTGGCCAGCTTTGCGACATCGATTACACCCTGATCGACCGTGGCCATGAGCGCTGCCTTTTTTCCAGCAGAACCAATATCGCTGACCAATTCCGCACTAGAAAATTGATTCTCCGCAGATATTTTGGATTGATCGTAAGGTGAAGAAATGAAAACGGCATCTGCCGAGGCAAAGGCAGTCGCGTAATCTTTTTGAAAAACTTTTCTTCGAGAAGTTGCGCTTCGAGGCTCGAAAACAGCGACCATTCTGCGATTCGGGTAGCGTGAGCGAAGGGCTTTGAGAGTTTCTCGGACAGCAGTAGGGTGGTGGGCAAAGTCATCGATCACCAAAACCCCACGGATTTCACCTCGGACCTCTTGTCGGCGCTTCACGCCTTGGAACTGAGAAAGGGCGTCGGCCACTTTCTGAGAATCAATTCCTAAACGGACGACGCATTCGATCCAAACAGCCAACGCGTTGAGAACGTTGTGATGACCAGACATTCTTAAGGAGATGCTTTGAATTTTTTTTCCGGCGTCGAGGACATCGAATTGAGTGAATTCTCCTTCGACTCGAAGGTTGGCAGGAGTAAATCGAGCCGATGAACCCTCTGAGCCGTAGGTAAAAGTGGAAACACCTGAAAGCGGAAGGAGGTTCTTCACGTTCTTGTAATCCACGCAAGCGATGAGCGAACCATTTTTCCGAATGCGCTGGATCAATCCTTCGAATGCCTTGATGACGGCTTCAAGGTTCGGATAGATGTCAGCATGGTCGTATTCAACGGAAGTGAGAATGGTGTCGTCTGGCAGGTAGTGGTTAAATTTCGGAACTTTGTCCCAGAATGCGGTGTCGTATTCATCGCCCTCTAGAACGAAGAATTTTCCTGAGTCGACTTTTGAAACATGAAAACTGTGGGGGAGGTCTTGAGAAACTCCGCCGATAAAATAGCTCGGATCACTTCCGCACTTCACCAGCGTGAAGGCCAGGAGACTTGAAGTCGTGGTTTTACCGTGTGTGCCAGCCACAACGAGGTTTCGAGTTTTTCGAAGCATGAGATTTTCCATGGCTTCGGGGAGTGATGAGTAGGCATAGCCGCCATCGATCGCAGCTTTGGCTTCGGGGTTGGCCGCGGTGATGACGTTTCCGATGACGACCAGATCCGGCTTGGTCTTCATTTGCGTCAAATTTTCGACGCTGTAGCCGGTGAAAGTTTCGATGCCTGCGTTTTTGAGAACGTCACTCATGGGGGGGTAAATGTTCTGGTCAGACCCCGTGACTGTAATGCCGCGTCGCTTCAGAAATGCTGCAAATGCGCCCATGAGGGTGCCACCGACGCCGATGATGTGAACTTTTCGAAGAGATTCCAGGTTCGTAGGACTATGACTCTTTGCGCTAGACGTGCCCATCTCATCTATGATGCTCCAGGTGCTTCTAAGGAGTCAACTTTGTTCCTGTTTCTGTCGAAAAGTTATTCAGAGGGATTGTCTTGTCATGGGAGGAGAAGTCCTCAAAAAGTTCGGCAGATATTTTCTGTTAGACCAGATCGCTCAAGGCGGTATGGCAGAAATTTATCGTGCGCGTTTAGCAGCTGCGGACGCGGCTGGGCGTCTCCTTGTCATCAAGCGGATGCAGTCGGGCTACGGGTCAAATCGCGAATTCCACTCGATGTTCAAATCTGAAATCAAAGTCACGATGGGATTCAATCATCCGAACATCGTGCAGGTTTACGATTTCGGTGATGAAGAGAGTCAGCCTTACATTGCGATGGAGTGGGTGGACGGAAGAAATCTGCGCCAGTTTCTTTCTCGTTTCGGAGAATTGAAGCAATCGTTTCCAGTTGATCTCGCTGTGTACATCATCGAGCAAGCGTCGAGCGGTTTACACTATGCTCATTGTTTTAAAGACAAGATTACTGGCGAACCCTTGCATGTTGTTCACCGCGATATCAGCCCTCAGAACGTTTTAATTTCTTACGAAGGCAATGTGAAAGTTATCGACTTCGGGATTGCCAAAGCTACCACTAACAGCGAGTCCACGCGCGCGGGTGTGATCAAGGGAAAACCCAGCTACCTTTCGCCTGAGCAGATTAGCGGGGAAGTGCTCGACGGTCGAAGCGATATTTTTGCGTTAGGGATTGTGTTGTGGGAGTTGCTCACCGGGAAAAAGCTCTTTGCGGGTGAAAATGATCTGGCTGTTTTGAAATTGATCGAGAGCTGCACCACCCATGTAAAACCGCCTTCGACCGTGAACGCCAACGTTCCGAAGGAATTGGATTACATTGTGTTGAAGGCATTAGCGAAGCAGCGTGAAAAGCGTTACCAAACTGCAGATGAACTACAGCGTGCGTTGCATAAATTTCTGTACAGCTTCAGCCCGGAGTTCAATCCCAATGACTTGGCTTATTACGCCAAAGATCTTTTTAAAAAAGAAATCGTTGAAGATCGCAAACGCGTTCAACGACTCAACGATAAGGTTGAGCAGCTCCTCTTGATTGACGCGCCGGTTGAAAACAGAGAAGCAGTTCCCCCTCAGAAAAAGGATAAAGACGACGACACCACTGCCGTAGTTCACTTTCGAAAGGCAGACGGAAACAGCAATCGAATTCTAGACAGTGCCGGAATTAAGAATATTCGCGTCGAAATCGACCGTGCGAAAAGTCCGTTGGTCGATCCAGGAAGTCCCTTCCAGCCTCCGCGAAGAATTCAAGCGGATGTCATGAATTCTCCGACGCGCATGACCGAAGTTCGTGCCCCGAAACAGAAACAGAAAGTGGGTGGCGGAGGGTTGCTCACCCAAAAGAATATCGCCATCGCGGGGATTGCTCTGGTTCTCGTGGCTTGGCTTGGGGCAGATTTTGGTATTCGCATTCCTTTCCTCTCGGATCTAGACATCATTGATGGCGGCAGTGCGCAGTTGTTCTTAAAGGGTGAAGCCAAAGACGTTCGGGTTTCGGTGAATGGAGAAGTCGTTGCGAATGAGATTCCTACGGTCATTCGTGGCATGAGCGTGGGTACGCCATTTCAGGTCACCGTCGTTGGACCTACGGGAGTTTTCCAGGAAGAAGTCACCTTGAAAAAGGGTGAAAGAAAAGAACTCACCGTTGCATTTAATGACCGATCGCTCTCTTCTGTCCCCGCGACGTCGGCTTCTGGCGCAACGAGTTCTACAGTTCCTGATAATCGTAAAGAAGTCCTGGTGAAGGTGAACGTGATGCCTCCCAGCAATTTACCGATTCGTATTGTTTTGAATGGAAGAATGCTCGACCTGAAGAATCCTCAGATCAAAGTAAAAACAGATTCGCCCCTGGAAGTGAGTGTGAATCGTCCAGGATTTAAGCCTTATCAAAGCGAATTCGTGGTGCAAGCTGCCGCTGTCCATTCGGATGGAAGCTTTTCCTTGGATGTTCGTCTGGAACCCTCGAAATTTGGTCGTTTGACTCTCAAAACGACTCCCACGTCCGAAAAGATTCTTCTCACGGATCAAACGACCGGCTATCAGCTGAAGTATGATTCAACACCGTTGACGGAAGAAAGAATTCCTCCCGGAACTTATTCTATCAGTTTGTCGAACGATGTTTTGGGAATGGGTAAAACCATTAAGAACGTCAAAATCGATGAAGGCAAATTCATTTCGATCGAAGAAAAACTAGATATTCGAGATTAGTTACTTCTCGTACTTATAACCCACACCATAAATCGACATGATGTGTTTTGTTAATGCAGGTACTTTTCTGCGAAGTGCGCGAATGTGCACATCGATGGTGCGATCGTTAGTTTTCTGAGAGTCGTCTCGCCAAACTTCTTTCAAAATATCTTCACGTGAAAGTACGGCCCCTACCTTGGAAGCCAGTAGAGAAAGAATGTCGAATTCCGTCAAGGTCAGCATGATTTTCTTACCCGAGTAGGTGACTTCTCTCTTGGCGGGGTCAATTCGAAGTTCTCCCACCTGGAACGGCTGCGTCGAGCTTCCATCATCCGTACGAAGGCGGGCACGAATGCGGGCTACGAGCTCTTTATAGTCAAAGGGTTTCGGAATGTAGTCGTCAGCGCCAGTGCTCAGACCTTGGGTGATGTCGGTCACTGTGTTCTTTGCTGAAAGAAAAATGATAGGAATTCTCTTGGTGCGCTCATCCTTCTTGAGCAAGCTGCAAGCATCGTAGCCGCTTAAAATAGGGAGCATGATGTCGAGGAGGATGAGATCTGGAGACTTATTTCTGGCATAGTCGATGCCGATCACCGCATTTTCAGCAGTGATGATCTCAAATTCCTTGCTGAGCATGGCTTCGAGAAATCTTCGGGTGTCCGCGTTGTCTTCAATAATCAGGATTCGATGTTTTTCCATAGCTCCACTTTGATATTGTTTTCTTTGCAGTAGTCTATCACTGCAGTTCTAAGAATTTCAGATGCTAAAATAGAATTCTCAGATGTCGTGGGTTGAAGGGCCTCTAAAGCTAGAAATTGCAGAGCCTTTTCGAGTTCCGCGATTTTCTTTTCAAACTCATCGTTCTGCTTTTTTAGTTCACGAGTAATGTTCGGGTCGTAATTCGAAAGCTGTCCTTTAAGAGTTTTTGCACTGACCTGAAGTTTTTCCATTTCTTCGCGCATCGCCTGCACTCGTGTGAGCGCGTCATCGATCGGAGAGGGCATTGCCGGAGCTGGCGTCGGGGTCGTAGGAGCAGCAGCTGCCGGAGCTCCTGGTTTTGCTGTCGGGTTCGGTGCGGACTTTGCTCCTCCGGGTGGAACAGGTTTTCCACCGGGTGCTGGTTTAGCTCCAGGAGCTGCCGGCGCAGGTTTTCCTCCCGGAGCAGGCTTGGCTCCAGCGGCGGCGGGTGCTGGCTTCGCTGCCGTTGGAGCTGGTTTTCCTGCACCCGGCGGCTTGTTATTGGGGTTTTGTGCGTCAGCCATATTATTTTTGTTTAATAAACCCTTCTTGAATCAGAACTTTTTTCGCGATCGAAGCAACGTTGGGATACTTCGAGTCTTCTGAGAATCCTTTTTTCTTCGCAAAAGAAGGGCGGCGTTTCATGTAGATTTGTATGATGAGCTTGAGCTCATTTAGGCGAGACATGAGATCGCTGTTTCTGCGTTTCTCTTTTTTAATGAGTTCCACAGAGGCCTTCGCTGTTTGAAGCTTCGCATTCAGATCGACAATATCTTTTTTATACTGTTCTACTAGACCCTTAATCGAGCGTTCGAGAGCAAAAACTTGGCTGGAACGCGGGCCCAGGGCTTCTCGCGCCTCTTTTCTTGACGCAAAGTGCCCGAGCTGTTTCAGTGGCCCGATAGTGACGATGGGTACTCCATATTCCTTAGCAATGTTAGCAAACGCAATCACTTCGGCGAAGAGTTCGGGAGTTGTAATTTCAACCTTCGAAATATCCAAAATGTAGCCCGACTTTGCAGTCTTGAAGAGACGGACCAGGCCAGAGCGCAGCGCGGCTATTTGGTCTTTGGTGATTTTCTCAGAGATGGAGACCACAGGAGTATCTTCGTGGGCTTCTAGTTTGAGTTTCATACATTCACTCTGTAAAAAAATTCTAACATACCTTACTCTTGATAATGAATGGTTTTGAACAAGAAGCCACCCCCAAAACCCGCGCCAGCTCAGAAACCGGCTCCGACCAAGCCAGGAGCGCAAAGTCCTCCTGGGCAGAATCTTCAGCCTAAGCCTCCGCCGGCAGGGCGGCCTTCACAAAAACAATCTTCTCCCGCTGCTGAAAAAGCACCTCAAGATGACTCCGCAACAGTCAAAACTTTGTCGTCCGCTCCCAGTGACGGTGGGAGTCCTATTCTGGGATTGGATGCGGCGCCAGTTGGAAAGGTCTTTGCAGCTTTTCTGAAAGAGATCGCTCCCAAACTTCGGCTTTCTCCCACGAGTCACGCCATTCTTCGCGATTTTTCGAATATCGATGTGACCTCAGAGAAAATTTCAGAAGCGTTAAGAAATAATCCTTATTACGAAGATCTTTTTCGTCGAGTGGTCGAATCGCTCGCGAAGAGAGAAGAGCAAATCACTTTAGAAGCAGCAGTAGTTTTATTGGGGATGCAAAACTCTCGTAATTTATTGGTGGGTTTTCAGCTCTATCGGCACGTTACCGGTGCGCACCCGACATGGGATCCGGCTGGAAAGATTGAATTCAAATCGAGCGACTATTTAAAGTATGCGTTAAAAACCGAAGAAGTCGCGGTGGCAAGAAAAGAAGCGTACATCGACGTTCCCTATGCAGCCGGATTACTTTTTGACTTGATGAAGCTGGTTGGAGCGAAGCTCGCAGAAAATCCAAAAAATTTGCGAGAACCTAAAAAGGATGAAGCTTTCATTGATGAAATTTTCGCTCACGGATTGCGAGCTGCTCAGTTGGCAAGTCAACTCTCCGAGCACGTACCGGATTTCAGCTACAGTAAATATATTTTTGCTGCGGGGTTAGTACACGATATTGGAAAAGTGGTACTGGCGCTTTTGGATGCGAAGTACATCGAGTTTCATGAAGAGTCCCGAAAGAAAGAACTTCCGCGCGGAGCCCGTCTCTTTGCCGAAAATGAAATGTGGGGCACCAATCACGCTATTCTTGGCGCGCTAGTCTGTCGTTTTTTTAAAATTTTGAAGCCGTGCGAGAGAATCGTTTTGTATCACCATCATCCTTATCTGGTGAAGGATTTGGGAAAAAACCTCTACACTCCGACGGCGCTGACCGCGCTGGCATCAAATATTGCCGGCCATTTGAAGCGCCCTGAAAAGGGCGACGACCCCGTTCTGAAGCTTTGGCATGGTCCGGAGCTAGCAGGATTCAAAATGTCGACCCAGCAAATCACCGAAGCCATCCTAAAGCTTTCCAACCTGGGCTAGCTGAATTCCTAAACCATTGAGGGCTCTGGGGGACTTCCTTTATTTCACTCCCTAGCAGCCCGGGCAAGCATCCCTGCTCCTATCGCCTCCCTTCGTGGTCGGCTCTTTTAGGTCTGCTAGAGAGTGAAATAAAGGAAGTCCCCCAGAGCCCTCAACACTTTGTAGGAGCAGCTAGCCCAGATTGGAAAGCTTTAGGATGCCCCGGCGTTTTGTGGGCGAGCGCGCGAAGGAGAGATCACCGAAGAATTTGTCCGTACGCGCGTCGCAAAGCGTGGTTAGGCCTCTCTCTCCTTCATTTCTCTTTTTCTAAACCGCGGCGTAAAAGGGCCCCGCAGGATGCGGGGACCAAGGAGCATGGATGCTCGCCCCGACGCGGTTTAGAAAAAGAGAAATGAAGGAGAGAGAGGTCTAAGCTGCTTTTGGGAAATGTGCACGGACAAATTCTTCAGTGATTTCTTCTTCGAGCTCTCCCCAGCCTGGGTGAGCCTGCAAGAACACCTTCACCAATTGCGCATCAAACTGACGATTTGAGAATTGCTTCAACTCTTTGTAAGCGATCTCGTGTGGAAGTCCCTTGCGGTAAGGACGGGTAGTGGTCATGGCGTCGAAAGTATCGGCGATGAGAATGATTCGCGCATGCAGCGGAATTTGCTCGCCCTTGATCCCGGAGGGGTAGCCCGCGCCGTCGATTCTTTCGTGGTGAAATTGAATTCCTGGAATGGTCGATTTGAAAATGGGAATGCTTGCGAGCGGAGAAATGATCTCGACACTCTTTGTGGGGTGTTCACGCATCAAGGCTTCTTCTTTTTCCGTCAGGCGGCCCGGCTTTAAAAGAATCGAATCCGGAATCGCGATCTTTCCTAAATCGTGAAAGATGCTGGCTAGCTCGACGCTGCGTTGTTCGTTTTCAGGAAGGCCTGCTGCTTGAGCCAGGAGGCGTGCGTGTCGGCCTACACGACGGCAGTGACCGTAGGTGTAGGGGTCTCGTTGGCGAACAGTAGCCAGCAATGCTTTTGCTACTGCGTATGCCCAATCTGGGATGTCATTCGATGCCATTTCGCTCCCCGTTGCGATACTTAAACGAACGTCCTCAGAACCTTTTCGGACAGTATCCCTTGCGAATTAAGAAGTTTTTGCCCACCCTGCACGAATATCCGACTATTTAAGTATATAATGAGGGGTGTGTCCTTTTCAATACCCCCCGCCCCCTTTGGTTTTTCCACATAAAGCCGATAAGTTAGGTAGGAGCGAATGTGGAAAGGAATCCAAGCTATTCGTTATTCTTAGGGTTTTTGTTGGCAACGGGCATTGCCAGTGCACCCGCTTGGGCCCGTTTTGATTCCGTTCCAGGGTCTCGTTACACGGCAGCTCGTGCCGCAGCCCTAGGCGATTCTTACCTCCCCTTGGGAGAAGACGCCGCAGCAGCCCTTTTCTATAACCCCGCAAACGTCGGTAAGATTCGAAAGACCGTTGTCGAGCCTCTGAACCTCAGTCTGGATGTCAACTCCGGTTACATTAACTCTATTGACCGCAACTTCCTGAAGGTCACCGGCCTGGACGGCTACGCGGGCACCCTCATGAACTACCCCGCGAATCGACCGGGGGTGGGTGCCAGCCTTCTTCCTAGCTTTGCCACCCGGGGATTTGCTTTTGGCTTTTTGGCCCAGTCTTCTCTTATGGCGCAGGCAGTCGGAACTAACATCAACTACCGCGCTCTCTATCAGTTCATTCCCACCGTTGCGACCGGCCTTCGATTAGCATCAGGGGTTTTACGCTTGGGCTATAGCCTTCAGTGGGTGAACAAGGCCTCTGGAGATTTGACGGTGGCTCAGTCGGCTTCACCGATGGGTTGGCTCGAGGGATTGGCGCAGGGATCTGCTTTTTCACACAATTTCGGTTTAGCGTTTACTCTGCCGTTTGAATATCTGCCCTCTTTGAACGTGGTTGCACGAAACGTGGCAGGAGCGCATTACACCACGTCGACGCTTTTTAGCGTGGCAAAGAACACAAGCGGCCCTCCGGCAGATGATCCGATGAGCATCGACGCTTCTTTCAGCATTCAACCGCGAATTGCTCAGGGCGCCTATTTTAATTGGATTGTGCAGATGCGCGATCTGACAAATGCTTCAGGGACTCCTTTCTTAGTTCGAATGACCGCGGGATTGGAAATCGTCATCAAAGACTATTTCAATATTCGCGGTGGTTTCGGAAGTGGCTATCCTTCAGCGGGTATAGGATTGAAGAGCAAGCGTGGAGAATTTTCTATCTCTTGGTACAGTGAAGAGTTAGGGACTTCCTGGCACGCAAATCAGAATGAGAAGTTTATTTTTAATTACCAACTTCGGGTTTTTTAAACTAAACAACGGTGGCACGTGATTCAGCTTACAGTCTTGTCCAGCTCTCCAGAAAAAGAAAATACTTGGGCTCAACAACTCAAGACAGCGCTTCAATCCGAAGAAGTGGGTCAGTATCAGATTACTGCTGCAAGTTCGAATGGCGTTGCCTCGAAACAGGAGTTGGGTCAGGTTCTGTTTGTCGACGCGGAAATTTCTAATCTCGAACAAACCTTGCAAGAGTTGGATCGGCGTAGAAGAGCAGTGTTTTTGCTCGTAAAAGAAGGTCAATCCATTCCGCAGGCGTTGAAGAAACATTGGGTAGATGACGTCTTGGTATCTCCCTTTCGCCAAGTGGAAGTTCTTTCTAAGCTTCGTCATTACCATCAGATTTTAGCTTGGGATGAAGTCTCGCGACTGAACGCTTCGTTTGCGGGATTGATTGAGCGCTTGCACGACGATCTTAAGCTGGCCGAAAGACTTCAGAAGGCAAAGCTTCCACATCGTTTTCCAGAAGTGAAGGGATTCAAGGTTCAGCAGCGCTATCTGGCGGGATTGAAATCGGGAGGAGATCATCTCGACCTCGCGGAGTCTCGCGACGGGAACTGCATCTCACTTTTGCTTTCCGATTCTTCAAGCTACGGGCTTTCTAGCGCGGTGTTATCCAGTCTCGTTCGTGTAGCCAACAAACTCACCATTGATCAGGCTCGGTCGAGTTACGATACGACGCGCAGTTTTTTTGAAGATGTCGCCATGGCCTTAAGTGACAAGGACTACCTCTCTCTTTTTTACGGATTGATTTCGCGCAAGGATTTGAAGTTTACCTACACGCACTTTGGAAATTCCCTGATCTATCACGCCAAGAGTGGGAATGGCTTTCAGCTGCTCGAGGCTCAGGGCGAAGTGTTGAGTCGTTCAAAAGGACTTCCCGATTCTCGCGCCGAAGGAGAAGCAAAGCTCGCCCCGGGAGATCGACTCGTGATTATTTCCGATGGTTTCCTACAAGGTGTCGACTCGAGCAAAAAGTTAAACGAGCTCTTAGATCAGAAGCGATCTGCAGATGCGAATACGACTTTGAATGAGTTGGTTTTTAAATTGAAATCGAAGTTTACTTCAGATGATGACATGCCTGAACAGGACTGCACCTGCGCTGTCATCGACATCGACGCAAAATTCTTGCGTTTAGCCTAGGCGAGCGCGAGACGAGAGTTGGATTTGAGGAGCTGCTTGAGCAGCCGGCGCAGTTTTTTCATAGAGACTAATTGTTAGAAGAAAACCCCACTCAGGGCAAGGAAAATCACCCCAGGGCCTGGTCGAGGTCGGCCTTTAGATCCTGGACGTCCTCAATGCCACAACTAACCCGAATTAAGTTGTCAAGTATACCGAGTTCCTTTCGGTTCTCGGCGGGCACGCTTGCGTGGGTCATGATGGCCGGGTGCTCGATCAACGATTCCACGCCGCCCAGACTTTCAGCAAGCGCGAAGACCTTCACGCGTTCCAAGAAACGACGAGCTTCCGGTAAACCACCTTTGATGAAAAAAGTGATCATCCCACCAAATCCCGTCATCTGCTTTCGAGCAATGGAGTGTTGTGGGTGCGATTCCAACCCGGGGTAGATCACTTTCTCCACTTTGGAATGTTTCTCTAAGAAGCGAGCTATCTCCATCGCGTTCTGAGCGTGCCGCTCCATTCGAACGTGGAGAGTTTTTAAACCGCGCATCACCAAGAAACAATCCATCGGAGCTGGGACAGCACCGCAGGCATTTTGAACAAACTTCACTTCTTTATAAATACTGGGATCGTCGGTGATCATGATTCCGCCCACCACATCACTGTGGCCGTTCATGTACTTCGTCACACTGTGCATGACGATGTTTGCCCCCAGCTGCAACGGCTTCTGAAAGTAGGAGCTCATGAAAGTATTGTCGACCACCGAGATCGCGCCCTTTTTCTTCGCCATGGAAGTCAGTGCCACGATGTCGAGAACTTTCAGCATCGGATTGGTGGGGCTTTCGATCCAAATCATTTTAGTATTGGGTTTGAAAGCCGCTTCAGCTTTTTTCAAATCCGAAAGGTCGACAAAGGTAAATTCAATTCCGAGGCGAGTAAAAACTTTGTCAAAAATTCGGAAGGTGCCGCCATACACGTCGTCGCAGCAAACCACATGGTCGCCCTTTTTTAAAAGGGCCTGTGTGATGCTCCCAGTGCAGGCCAAGCCGGAAGCGAAAGCCAGAGCGTGTTTTCCGCCTTCGAGAGCAGCAACACAGTTTTGGTACGCCGTACGTGTCGGATTGTCCGTGCGCGAATATTCATAGCCCTTGTGCTTACCGGGCGATTCTTGGGCATAAGTGCTGGTCTGATAAATGGGGACCATTACTGCGCCCGTGGTGGGATCTGCCGGTTGACCAGCGTGAATCGCGAGAGTGCCAAAGCCTACATCAGATTTTGTCGTCATGTTTTATTTCCTAAGTAAGTGAGGAGATCAATCTTGGTGATGATGCCGAGGAATTGTCCGCTCTTATCCGGATCGCTGACCAGTGGGACTTTGCCAGCGGTGACGAGTTTGGAAACTTTTTCAATCGAATCGCTCATGCCTACAAATTCCACTGCAGCATCGACTAAGCGCTCAACGAGGTCCGAGGGTTTCGCGCGGCCTTCGTAAAGAGCTGAGAGAATGGCCGACTCGGTGACCACTCCTTTAATCCAGCCCTTCTCGTCGACCACCGGCATCTGGCTGATACCTTTGTCGCGGAGAATTTCGATGATGGAAGAGAGCTTGTCGCTTTGCTTGGCCATCACAATTCCGCCGAGCTTTGAGCGTGTAGCATGCAGAAGGTCTGCGACTGTTCCCATCGAGGGGCGGTCCAAAAAGCCTGCTTCACGCATCCAATCGTCATCGTAAACCTTCGAAAGGTAGCGATTGCCGCTGTCAGGAAGAATGACGAGAATGTTTTTGCCCTTCAGTTTGTCGCCTTGGGTTTTTGCCCAACGAATAGCGCCGCAAACAGCCGAGCCCGAAGAAATGCCCGTGTACAGGCCTTCCTTTTGGAGAAGGTCACGGGTCATTAAAAACGATTCCTTGTCTTCGACTTGAACCATGTCGTCGATGACTTTGAAGTTGTAGTTCTTGGGAATGAAATCTTCACCGATACCTTCAATCTTGTAGGTCTTCGGAGCGGTCTTGATGTTTCCGGTTTTAAAATATTCCGTGACGATAGAACCCACGGGATCGACGGCCACGACTTGCGCGGAGGGCTTCTTTTCTTTCAAATATTTTCCAACACCGCAGAGAGTGCCGCCGGTTCCGATGCCAGCGACGAAAGCGTCGATCTCGGGCATTTGTTTCAAAATTTCTGGTCCCGTCAGCGCATGGTGTGCTTCCACATTGGACGGGTTGTCATACTGATTGAGGTGAACGGAGTTCGGAGTTTCGCGGGCAATCTGTCTGGCGACGGAATAGTAACTGCGCGGATCATCCGGTTCAACTGCAGTGGGAGTCACGACGACGCGAGCACCGAATGCGCGGAGGTTGCGAATTTTCTCAGTCGACATTTTGTCGGGGAGTACAAAAACACATTTGTAACCCTTGATCGCAGCCGCAATGGCCAGTCCTACGCCCGTGTTTCCGCTCGTGCATTCGACGACCGTTCCACCGGGCTTGAGTTGTCCTTTTTTTTCAGCATCCTCGATCATCCAGTAACCAATTCGATCTTTGATCGAACCTCCTGGATTCATGAATTCTAATTTTGCGAAGAAGTTCGGACCACCGGTCGGAACAACACGGTTAAGGCGAACAATCGGAGTGTTTCCAATCACTTTGAGGACGTTTTCTTGCAACATGGAGACAGGCATATCGGCCCTAAAGACGAATTGCAACAGCCTTCGTCAGGCTTTCTTAACGAGGGGTTTTGGCCTCTAGGAGTTCGTAGCCAGTGGCCAGCGCCGAGAGTCGGGCGATCGACCCATAGACGAGTTCCAGAACACAATCTCCAGCGGTGGGGCGTTCCTCTTGAACGGGATCGCGAAGGTCGGACATACAAAGTTTTCGGAACACCATGCCTTCGGAGTTCAGGTTTTCTTCCACCCCTTTTGCCGTGTTCGTTCGAAGGAAGCCCCCGATTAATTCGCAACCCACCAGGTAGATGACGGGCTCTGCAGCATGCTTGTCGACAATCGTGGAGGTGGGGATGCCTTCTTGAATAGCAACGCTTCCAATGTCTTGACGATTCTTTCCGACGCTCATCTTGTTCTTGGTGCGACGATTCATTTTTTTGAGTTCGTCAGCCGAGTGAACCATCATGATTCCCATTCCGTAGGTACCGGAATTGTTTTTCACAAAAACAAAGGGCGGCTGTTCGATTTTTCTCTGGGCATATTCTTTTCGAGTGTGCTCGAGAATGTTGCCTACTTTTTCAGTCACTTGGTCGATGCCTATTTCTTCATTAAAATTTACCGGTGTGACTTCGTCTGTTTCCACCTGGATGGCCCAGGGGTCCATTCCGACAATCGACGCGAACTCTCCTGCTAAGCGATTATAATGATAGAAGTGCCGGCTCTTTTTTCGGGAGTGCCAACCCAGACTGTGACTTGGGAAGACGGGTTGTTCCAGGCCATCGAGCATCTTCGGATAGCCGCCTGAAAAGTCGTTGTTCAAGATCAGCATTTCCGGGTCGAAAGTTTTTCCAGCGATCTCAATTTGGGCGCGCTTATTTTTTACGACCATCGGATAGGCCTTGAGCTTATTTCCGGATTCTGCAACGAGCTCGATTTCTTGCGAGACGCCTTCGGATAACGAACCGTACCATCCCAGTGCAACTTCAAATCCCGCACCCTTCAGGATGTTGGTCAGGTAGTACAGATTTTCGATGTAATATTTATTGTTGGTATGCGATTCCGGAACAACCAAGATCCGAGTGGGCCGCTGAAGGTTGAGCTGAGACATTTCTGCTTCGATGTGTGCTCGAAAAATGGGCATCGAGGTTTTTACGTCCTCGTGGCAGATGTTGTTGAAGCCGCCCGGAAAGAGGTTGCTATCTACGGGGGCTATTTTGAAACCGGAGTCTCGCAAATCCACTGAGCAGTAAAACGGAGCGCTCACTTTTTCGGCATGGCTCATGTGCCAATCCCAAAGTTTTTTTCGGTTTGCTTGAATGAGATCGGCCAGCTGAGATTTCAGCGGTGATTTAAATTTTGCAGCACTCACAGAAGTCGATCCTTCATTTTTGTCAGCGACTCAGTCACCACGTCGATAGATTGAGCAGCTGTTTCTCTGGCACCGGGCCGCCAATTATAAAGGATTTCTAAAGCTTTGGTGTATTTTTCTCGGCAATCTTTTTTAAGATAGAAAACAAGTTCTTCGTTGTAGCGTTTTAGTTCTACGGCAGTTCGCTTTCCAACGGCTGGTGGCGGTGTTGTGCAGGCTTGTGAATAGGAATCGAAACCTCGAATGAGTTCGTCCGCTGCTTCTTTGATCCAGGAATCAGTGCCAGTATCGAGCTCTTCTTTATAGTCGAGAGCTGCTTCGAGTAAGCAGGTGCCTCTGCGGCTCATGAGCTGACGAGTCTGGCCTTCATCGAGTTTTTTCTTCCCGACAATTCGAGCACATTCTCGCGATTGAATTTTTAGCTCTAACCAATGCAATTCTCCGTAAAGGGTAGGACCGGACGGGTGTCGTTTTCCCATGCGTTTGAGGTCGGGTTTGATGGAATCTAGAACCTGCGACGCCTTGGAGTCCTTGTTGAGTCCGAGCAAGCTTCGCGCTTTCAAAATATACGCTTCGTTCTGCATTTCTAAAGGGGTACGAGGTTCATTCTTACGTTTAAAAATTTCAATCAACGTCAGATCTGCAGCATGAAAATCCTGAAGCTCGATGTAAGTACGAATCAAGAAGAGACGAGCTTTCACGGATTCCAAGGTGTTCCCGGTGGAGTTTGCATAGTAGCGAAGCGGGTCCTTCGCTTTTTTGAACTGGCTAGTTTTTAGGTACGCCACGCCCAAATAGAAATGGGCGAGAGAATAGTCTTTTTCGGCAGGATGTTTTTGAACGATGGGTTCTAAACTCTGAATGGCCTTGAGATAGTCCCCTGCTTCAAAAGCTTTTTTGCCATCGTTCCAAAGAAGGTAAACGGATTCAGGGGCCGCTTTCGCCGGAAGAGCGACCGAGAGCAAAAGCAACGTACAGAAGGTCTTCAAGCGAGTGGATGTCGCGAGCAAGTTCAGGCAGTTTTTCATAGAGTATCGAGCCTCCACCTAACCTTCTCGACCCTTCGAGGAGGGGTTTGAATGCATCGTAAGAGACTTTCTCTCTTTCTACCAGGGCTTGGAGAAGTTGTCTTGCCCTTCCCAGCTGTTTTGCTTGTTCGGAGCTCTTCCCTGCGCTGCGCCATTCGGATTGATCATCCGCAAGCCCACCCAGGGTTCTGTTAATGAGAAGTCCATCGAAGTGAAACCCGTGATCCTTCACCGAATCGACGAAGTGCTGCAGTTCAGGGATTGCCTCTGGAACAGACGCGGTGACTAAAATAAATCCGACATCCTGGGATTGCAGCAGGGTCGTGACATCTTTTAGCCGTGCGAGGAATTTAATTCGAACATCGAAAAGAGCCTGGCCGAAAGCAAAAAGGTGAGTCATGAACCCCGAACCTGTCAGCTTCTCCAAAATTCCAAGTGCCTTTTTTATTCCGATTGAGAAAAGCTGATTGGTAGGCACCACCAGCCATTGAATGAGTTTTTCTTCAAAGAGTCGAGCCAGGAGCTGAGGCGCATCTAAAAATGCGAGAGTGTTTCGCGACGGTGGGGTGTCCAGAATAATGGTGTCGTATTCACCCGTGTTGTGCAGGGAAATCAATCTTTCCAGTGCCATGTATTCATTTGCACCTGAAAATTCGCGCGCGAAGATTTCAAAAATCGGATTCTGCATTAACGACTGCGCGAGTGCAGAGTTTGGCGCGAGCTGTGCGACGAGTTTTTCAAAGCTTCCCTGGGTGTCCGGCATGATCGCATGAAGTTTTCCTAAACTTCCCGGTGCCGCTTCAGAATGATTTTTTAATGCTTCTTGCAAGTGAGGCGTGATGTCAGCAGGTGCATCGCCGACGCGCTTGTCGAAGCCCAACGAAGTGGCCAAACGCTTCGCGGGGTCGATCGTGATGACCACCGCTCTTTTTCCTAGCACGGCTGCACGAATGGCGAGTGAAGCACTAAGCGTTGTTTTTCCAACCCCGCCGGTTCCGCAGGTGACAATGATTCTTCGTTCTTGGATGAGTTGATCGATTTGAGAGGAGTTCATGAAGTCCCCTCCTTCAAATAACTTGCTAAGTCCCGAACCAGGTTTTCAGGAGCATTGTGCAAGGTGGGGGGAATGTACGGAATTTCTTGAAAGTTTTTTCCCCGTTCTCGTAAAAGCTGAAGGTGTTCCGCCTCGGTGTGACTTTTCTTCAGGGCGTAGTCGAGTAGAGATTTCGGAACGGGATTTTTCCACAAGCTGTCTTCTTGTCGAGTCAGTGTTTCCAAGTGGGGAAACTTTTTGTTCACCACAAACTGAGAATGATTTTCAGGAAAAAGTTTCTGCAGGTAACCCTGAAGGTCAATGGCTTCGCGGATGGGCATTTCTTCGGGCAGGGTGACTAACAGGTGCCCCGTTTGTTTCGGGTCTCGAAGCGTTTCTAGCATGAGCTCAGCATCTTTATGAATGGGGCCCGACTGAAAAAGTTTTCCAAAATTGACTACGCTTTGAAACATAGTAAGGCCGTAACCCGTCGATGGCATGTCGACGACGATGCGATCGTAGTGTGTGCGCTCGAACCAGATTTTTCCTAAGAGGACCAGTTCGTGGATTCCTGGTGCCGCTTTCGATAGGTAGCGAATGAGTTTATTCTTCAAAAAAAGACGGCTCACGTGCGGCAAAGGGATTTTCTGCTGAATATATTCTTCGAAAGCGCTGTGGGCTTCGCAATTGAAAGACCAGAGCTTAGGAAGAGACGGGTCTGGCTGAATGAGCTCGCCGGGTTCCCGCAAAGGATCCTCAAATACTGCGTTAAGTGTTTTGAATCCCTGGGATGCAAGATGATGCGAAACAGCGCGTGCCAGAAGGGTTTTTCCGACGCCGCCTTTTCCGTTAATAAAAATCAGGTTTTTCTCGAAAACAGATTGGAAGCTCATCTTTCTGGGAGAAAAACACATTGCGCAAAGGCAATCAATCCATCATATTAGAGGCTTATTAAAATTATCGGCAAATGAGGGGAATCCTATGAAAAATACGAGCAAAGTTTCTGTCCTTTTCTCCATGGTGGCGGTGCTGGCTTTGTCCGGTTGTGGCCCCAAAGCTTTTACCAAAGGAGAATACGATGACCCCACTCGCGTGGAACTCTTAGACGATAAGTTTAATGAATCCGATATGCAGCAAATGGCTGACACCATTATTAAAGCAATGGTGGGTTGTTCGTACGTTGCGAATGCGCCGAAGCCTCCGGTGGTGATTGTTGAAAAGGTTCAGAATCGCACAGAAGAACACGTCGACACCGTTTCGATGACCGATAAAATTCGGACTGCTCTGATTAAGAGCGGTAAAGTTCGCTTCGTGAACAAGCAAGAGCGTGGCACTTTGGACGAAGAGTATGATTACAACGCCGGTGGAAATGTTTCGGGTCCCTCTCAGAAGAAGCGGGGCTCTCAAATCGGCGCAGACTATATTTTGAGCGGCGCCTTAGCTACCAACGTTCAGCAAGTCGGAAACGACAAGTTCATCTATTACAAACTGACGATGAATATGACGAATATGGATACCTCGACCATCGACTGCACCGAAGAGCGCGAGCTCCGCAAGAAGTACCGTAAGCGCAGCGTCGGTATCTAATTCGTGTTTAAAAGTACCCGCGCGGGAATTCTTCTCCTGGTTCTGGCGGGGTCGGGCATTCTCACATCTTGTGTTTCTGCTCGAATGTCGGATTCCGTCACGGACGGATTGTTTCGTCGCGGCGAATACGGAGAAGCTGCCAATCGGTTGCGCCAGGGCGTTGAGAGGGAAGGCGAGGGGGGACGTGACCTCTTACTCTATCTTTTAGATCTCGGACTCACGCTTCACACTTCGGGAAATTACGAAGAGAGCAATAAGGTTTTTCTTCAGGCCGATAAGATCGCAGAAATCAAGGACTACACCAGCCTGGCTTCCGAAGGCGCGACTCTTCTGGTTTCAGAAAATTCGAAGGACTATAAGGGCGAGGACTTCGAGAAAGTTCTGATCAACACTTACTTGGCAATCAATTTTGCGTTGATGGGAGACCATGAAGACGCGTTGGTCGAGGCCCGTCGCGTGAACCGCAAACTTTCGCTGATGGTGAGTGAAGGGGAGCGCAAGTACAAGCAGAACGCCTTTGCCCGCTACCTTTCGGCTGTGATGTATGAAGCCGACCGTAACTATAATGATGCTTACGTCGACTATAAGAACACTCGTCAGCTGGTGCCCGACTATCCGGGTCTGGGGCGGGACCTCTGGCGTACGGCTTGGTTACTCGGAATGAGTGATGAGATGGAGCGCTGGGATCGGGAGTACGGTCTTGGGGATGAAGACCACCGTGCAGGGAGGCAGCTTTCTCCTCGAGTAGGTAAGGCCGAGATTGTGGTGATCTACCAAAATGGAATTTCGCCAGTGAAACGACCCAACCCCAGTTTTCGGACGCTTCCCAAATTCTTTCCCCGCTACAACCCCGTTTTGCAGGCCAATGTCGACATCGATGGAAAACCCGTAGGTACTACGGCTGTCCTTCACAACATCGAGGCAACGGCCATGGAAAATCTGGATGAAAAGTATGCTGGACTGATTGCAAAAAAGCTGGCCGGGGTCGTGGCTAAAGAGGTTGTGGCTGATCAGATCGACAAAAATACCGGGAATCAAGGCTGGGGCGCCTTGGCTCGGTTGATTCTCTATAGTGCGGATCAAGCCGATCTTCGCTCTTGGAGTCTGTTGCCGCGAGACCTGCAGATGGCTCGTTTTACGGTAGAGCCAGGCACTCATACCGTCCGGGTTTCTCCCATAGGGGATGGCGCGTCTATTCCTGAAAAGACCGTTCAGGTGGGGAAGGGCCAGAAGGTTTTTGTGAATTTTCGCTACATTCCTAGGTGAGTCAGTAGTAAAAACTTCTCATGAAATTTTATATCTCGGTGGGTGTGGCGCTTTGCTTTCTTGCAACTCTCGGTTCTGGTTGCACTAAGAAGAATGTGAAAACAGTCAATCTGGCCATTTGGTCTGGGTATTTGGATCCTGCCGTGATCTCTAACTTTGAAACGGACACGGGAGTCCGAGTTAGAATTTCAAATTATTCATCTAATGAAGAGCTGCTTGCAAAAATTCAAGCGGGAGCTTCGGACTATGACGTGATTGTTCCCTCGGATTACATGGTTCTCATCATGTCGAAACTCAACCTGCTGGAAAAGTTAGATAGCACTCTCGTTCCTGACATTAAGAAGTTTGATTCGCGGTTCGTCGGTCGAAACTATGATTCTAAGAATGAGTACTCTTTTCCCTATGATTGGGGCACGACCGGGTTTGCGGTCAATCATGATTTGACCTCTGAAAAAATTACGAGCTGGAAAGATGTTTTCTCGAATCCGAAGATTGCTGGAAAGCTCACCTTCTTGGACGATTCTCGGGAAGTCACTGCAGCTGCTTTGAAGTCGATGGGTTTGAGTTTGAATTCCAGGAAGGCGGAGGATTTGAATCGAGCGAAGGAATTGCTGATCAAAATCCGTCCCCGCGTAAAGAGCTTCAATTCCGAAACGAAGATGCCCCTGATCAATGGAGAAGTAGCTGTTGCTCACGCTTATATGATGGATGTTTTGCAGGCTAAGCGCGAATCGGGGAGAAATATTGAATACATTATTCCGTCTGACGGTTGTACGCAGTGGACGGACAATTTAGCCATTCCCCGCTCCGCTCCCCATAAGGGCGAAGCTTATCAATTATTGGCGCACTTGTTGACTCCGCAGTCGAGTGCGGCAACGGTAAAGAAAATTCTTGTAGCTCCGGTGCTGTCAGAAGTCCCCAACTTCCTTTCGAAAGAATTGGTCGGAGATAAGGCCCTTTTTCCATCTCATGATCTCTTAAAAAATTGCGAATGGATGGATGATTTAGGAGAAGCTCATACTCTTTGGGATCGTATTTGGACGGAAGTCAAAGCTGCGAGCTAGATAGGTCAGGAGAAAATCTGTTGCGCATATATTAGACAATACTTAGTCTCGATGTGACGTGATTTATTTTGCATTGAGGGTCTGGGTTTACTGAAATTATCCAAAACGATCCGCATGAAAATGCCAAGCGTTCCAAAGCACTCGCGCCGGCGTGTATAGCGACTATCTGCCATGATGAAGGAGCCGGTGATGCCCCCGGCAGAGCGTTGTTAAATTGTCGAGAGTCGTTTGCCCGCCTTGTGACAGGGGCTTCTTGTGATGAATATCGAGCCAGCGTCTTTCAGTGCAGCGTTTGTTATGAGTGACATGCGTGCACTGGACTTGGTCTCTGAGGTGGACGGCATGTTTAAGGGGAGCAGGGTAGAATCTCTTTCGGGTGTTCAGATGTGCGTGCACCGCGGGAGTTGTTGAAAAAACCTGTTCCGGGACAGGCTTTCTAGCTCGCTTCGCCTTTTCGATCGGATCGTGTTTTGAAAGATAGGATTCGGCCATTGCTTCTAGTGTTTGTTCTAAACTTGCTGCATCCTGTTTGGATTCCAGGTCTTGAATGCGCTTCAGCTTTTTCAGCAAGGCTTCTGAAATGCCTAGTCTCAGTTCCACCCGGTTTTCTGCCAAGTACCGAGTGGTTTCTGGGACACTCTTCTCCGGAAATTCTTTGGCGATTTCCTTCTCCAGTTCTCTTTTAGAAAGAGTGCATGCTTTCTCAATCCATTTTTCTTGGTTGGCAGAATTCAAAACTGAAGTGATGGTCCGAGCATTGGAAAGAGTGATTTCTTGGGCCTGAAGCCTCTCTTGCAACGTTGGAACTTCCAGTGCTTTTCTGGCTACTACAATTAAATTATAAGCCACGCTTTCTGACAGCCCAAGTGACCGGGCGTATTCAAACAGGCTTTTAAACCCAAGTTCCCGATAACCTTTCCGGCGATCAATTTCCTGCAGAACCAAAATCAAATCGCTTTCAGATTTCAAATACGTTTTTGCAAACGCCACCGCTTTTTCGTGCAAAGTTTTCATGAGAGCTGTGTAACACGGGGTTTTTTGACGAGCACATTGACTCGCCAGTGAAAAAAGTCCCGAAAATTTTTTAGAAATAAAAAGTGTCTCTATTTGTTTGAAGAATGAGAAATAAACGCAAATAGAACGATTTTAAAACTGTATCTCGAACTGCGAGCGACTGCTCTCCCAAAACCTGTCAAGCGCTTTGCATCGCCCTTCGAGAAAGTTATCGCGAGGCCGGCCTGCACTTTCTAAGCACACCCTGGCGCGAGCCTGGATTCTTATGCTATTATCGTTGCGATGGAAGTTTCTTGGGTTTTTGTCATTTTCTTGGGATTGTGGACTTCGACTGCTTTTGCCGAGTGTCCGAAACCATCTTTGACAAGCACCTTACCCAGTCCTCCGCAGATGGAGTTGCTGGTCGATTTCTCTTATGAATTGAGTCAAAAACTTATTTCCTGCAAAGATCCCCCTTATGTCACTCGTTTCAAAAAGAATGGGAAGGAGCTCTCTTTTGTTTCTGTTCAGCATGGCTTTGGACCCGAATCGCAAAACCCCCATTTTCAGGTCATCCGCAAGGCAGTTGAACGAGATCGCCCTCAGGTGGTTTTGCTCGAGTCTTTGCCTCATTCTGAGGGTGTGAATTCCACTACTATAACCGACATGATTCCTGTTTGCGAAAAGGAGTCTTTCAAGAGCTGTCCCGAGATTCACTTTTCAGCATCTCTGGCTCGGCAACAGGGAGTTCCATTCATCGGTACTGAGTTGTCTGAGCGGGAGATTTTAAGGAGTCTTGAACCAGAATTTAGTAAGAGCGACTATGCTTGTTTTAGGTGGACAGTGATGTTGACCTTTCAAGGGGAAGAGTTTTCAAACTCACATCCCCGTTTCAAGTTCAATCGAGAGCAGTTCTCGCTCTCTTTAAAAGAAAAACTTGGGGTTCAATTCACGTACGAAGATTTCTTAAAATGTTTCAAGTCGGTCACAAAACAGGAATTTGATTCCACAAAACTTAATACGGATTTTTTTAGACCGGACAATTCAGCCACTTCCAATACCTTTCAGAAAATCATGTATTTAAGCGATCGGGGTCGGAATCCGAGAATGCTGCGAGTTATCTCTGACACCCTAATGAAGTACGATAAAGCTTTGGTGGTACTAGGGTGGGGACACTTGGTTGCTCAGATTGCTGTTCTGGAGGACATGCTTGGTCCCGCCTCTTTTGATTGCAATCCGTAAGTTCATTTTCTTCGTAAGATCGCCTGTTGAATCGGAATATCCTCGAGGATGAAAACTCGCTCGAACAGAGTCACTTCCGGAATCTTCAGCTTTTTGGCAGCTTCTCTATCGGTAGAGTGTTTGTCTCGGGTCATGGAAAGCATTTCCCAATGCTCTTTGGATTGATCGATTGATTTGAGCATCCACTCAAAATAAGCAGGGTGGTCGGTTCGAATTTCAAAAGATCCGCCACGTTTCACTAGCTTGGCTAATTTGGCCAGCATTTCTGGTCGAACCAACCGGTTTTTGACATGAGCATTCTTTGGCCAGGGATCTGGAAAAAATAAATAGAGGTGGTCAATCTCTCCGGGGGCGAACATATAATCGATGCGTTCAGCATGAGCTCGCAAGAAAAGAATATTATCAATAGATCGTTTAATTGCTTTCTCAGCAGCAAAATAGATCTGCTTAAACTTCCAGTCCAGGCCCAGAAAGCAGTCCTTAGGATTGCGGGCCGCGTATTCCAAGAGCAGGTGGCCGCCATTGCAGCCAATTTCTAGATGAAGTGGTCTTTTTTCGGATGAGATTTTTTTTGAGAGAACGTCTGGAAACTGCGAGCTCCATTGGGAGCGGTGAATTTCGGCGTCGTTATCGGAGAAAATTCGGCGTGGGCCAGGGAGTTCTGAGAACTTATTGAAATACGGATTGCGCGGAGGCGGGTAGCGGTAATCGGGGTGCTGCAAAGATAGGCGTTCGGACATCGAACCCTATCTATCAGATTACTTCTTGTTGCCCAAGATCTTGTAAAGGCCAGTTCCGCAGGTCTCACACTTTCCTTGGAGAGCGTCTCTGCCGTTCTTCATGGTGACCTTCTGGGGATCCTTCATCGGGCGCTTCGCTTTGCACTTCACACAGTAAGCTTCAGTTTCAGCTGGCTTTGCGGTTTCGTCTGACATGGTCTTCTCCAATTTCAGGCACTACTTTTAAAGCTCATACTTCAACTTCTGACTACTTAGCGGATCCGCAGTGATTTCGGTCGGGGGAGGTTCTTCATCGAACCTCCCCCAGACCAAACTTCTGCGTATCTTTCACTTGCCAGCCTTTGGGGCCGGCCACTGTTGGCCTATCGGCCAACCCAACATCCGGCTATTAGCCGAGCAATTTCAACGCGACTTGGGGGTTAGCGTTAGCTTGGCCCAAGACGGTGACCGTTGAATTGGTCAAGATGTTGTTCTTGGTCAGTTCGCTGGTTTCTTCAGCAACATCGGTATCGCGGATGCGGCTGTTAGCGGCTGACAAGTTTTCGGTGTAGATCGCTAAGTTGTTGATCGTTGAACCTAGGCGATTTTGCAAAGCGCCGAGCGTAGAACGGTTGTCGTTCACTTTGCTGATCGCTGCGTCCAATTGCATCAGGTTGTTCTGAGCAGATTGTTTCGTAGCGGTCGAAACGCCTTCGATGCCCATAGCGCCAGTGGTCGTGTTCTGAGCAGCGGCATTGTATTGAAAACGATCTTCAAACGGGTTGTTGTTGATACCCACTTGAATTTCGAGATCTCCACCTTGGCCGTTCAACAGCTTGGTGCCGTTGAATTCAGTGACCTGGGCGATACGGTCGAATTCTTCTTTCAGGCTTTGAACTTCTTTATCGATAAAGCCGCGTTCGACGTCACCGATGGTGTCCGAAGCGCCTTGGATCGACAATTCACGTAAACGGATGAGGATGTTGCTTTGCTCGTTCATTGCACCTTCTGCAACTTGGATCAAGCTCACGCCATCGTTTGCGTTGCGGCTAGCCTGTTTCATGCTGCGAATATCGGCCTTCAACTTTTCGCTGATTGCCAAGCCTGCAGCATCGTCGCCGGCTTTGTTAATTCTTGAACCCGATGATAACTTCTCCAACGAACGGTTTTGAGCCTCGTGGTTAATGCTCAAGTGCCGTTGTGCAGCGAGAGCCTGCACGTTAGTATTGATACGCAGTGACATAGTTTCCTCCTAGTCAGTTTTTGAAATCACCTCCTCCGTGAAAGTAGTTCCTACGACCCACTAGTTCCTTGCAGGTCTCACAGCACCTATCGGTGAAAAATTTGCCGACTTTAAGAAAAATTGAGTAAATTCCACAAGTTATAGTGTATTAAAAAAGTCAGACTTAAGTCTGACAGAAAAAGGCGGAAAAAAATAATCCGAAATTTCATGTACCTGTGCTATTTCGAGGCCATGAACCTTCACGAAAAAATCCGATGTTCAAAGTGTGAGAGTCGTGCCGCTCGTCGGTCCTTTTTGCATTTTCCGGGGGCCGTTCCTCACTATGCCCCAGATCTTTCGGTCAAGTTAGAGAAGCTGATTTTGGATGTGACGATCGATCCGGAGAAAAAAACGGCAGAGGCTGTGCTCACTCAGCGGGCGAAGAAGATGGCGGCGGGTTTGAAGCAGCTTCGTCTCGACCAGATTGGCATTCAGGTCAATGAAGTGAGTGTGGAGGGAGCCAAGGCAGCCTTTTACCTGGAGGGTGGACACCTGTATATCGAGCTGCCGGACGCAGTCAAAAAAATGGCCACCGGTTCCAGCTTTGAGTTTGTGGTGAAGTACTCGGTTCAGAACCCTCGCCGGGGGCTTTATTTCACGGGTCCCGATGCAGACTATCCCAAGAAGCCCTTTCAGGTCTGGTCTCAAGGACAGGACGAAGACAATCGCCATTGGATACCCACCTTGGACTACCCCAACCAGAAGGTCTTGATTGAGATTCTGGCCAAAGTCCCTAAAGGCTATACGGCTGTGGCCAATGGAGGCCTTGTTTCAAAGAAGGACGAAGGCGCTTTTACACAGTTTCACTATAAGCTGGGTATGCCTCTTACTACCTATTTGATTTCCTTGGTGGTGGCGAAGTTTTCAGAGTGGTCCGACAAAGGCCCACGTGGTCTTCCTGTTCAATATTTTGTCGCTCCGGGAAGGGAAGAAGACGCTAAGCGCGCTTTTGGCAATACTCCCAAAATGATCGAAGCGTTTGAGAAGGCGACGGGCGTTCACTATCCCTACGAAAAATACAGCCAGGTCGCGGTGCAGGATTTCATCTTTGGTGGGATGGAAAATACTTCGGCCACGACCCAGACCGATCGCTGCTTGCTAGATGAGCGCGCGAAGCTCGACAACAGCTCCGATCCCTTGGTTTCTCACGAGTTAGCTCATCAGTGGTTTGGGGATTTACTGACTTGCCGAGACTGGTCTCACGGCTGGTTGAATGAAGGCTTTGCGACTTTCATGGAACGCGTCTGGGTGGAATCGAACGTCGGAGAATATGGAAGCAAGGAGGCCGCTTGGGAAGAAGCCAAGTACTACTCTTACTTGGATCTCTTGGAATATCTCCAGGAGGATTCGAGTGCCTACCGGCGTCCGATTGTCTGCAACACTTATGTGGAGCCGATCGATCTCTTTGATCGACATCTTTATCAAAAAGGTGGGCTGGTTTTAAATCTGATTCGTGCCGAGTTGGGCGACGAGATGTTTTGGAAATCCGTGAACACCTATTTGGAGCGTCACCGAGGTCAGAGTGTGGAGACCTTGGATTTAATTCGCGCGATTGAAGATACGACCGGAAGAAACCTGCGCCGCTTCTTTGATCAATGGGTTTTTGGTGCTGGCCATCCTGTTTTTGAAGTCGCCTACAAATGGGATGAAGAAAAGAAACTGGTCGAACTTGCAGTTGAGCAGAAGCAAACCGATGGCAAGAGTCAGTTGGTGAAAGACGATGTCATCACCCGTCTGTTTCATTTAGATGTGAAGATAGAAATTACTCAAAAAGACGGTAAAAAGGCTGTTTTTTCGCTGCCAATTAAAGAGGCTAAAGATCGGCTCTTCATTCCTTGCGAGACAAAACCAGCGATGGTCCGTTTCGATCCTGAGAACACCATTCCGAAGACGTTGAGCTTTCCACGTCCGAAAGAGCTCTTGATTTATCAGCTGCAGAAAGATTCCGACTGCATGGGGCGAATTGAAGCCGCAAAGGAACTTGGAAAAATCGCGGACGCTGAAATTCTTACGGCCCTGGGACAGGCTGTGGCTCACGACTCTTTTTGGGGCGTGCAAGCGGAAGTCGCCGATGTCTTAAAGGACCTACGTACTCCGACAGCTCGCGATCATCTGATTCAAGCACTAGGAACTTCGAACCCGAAAGCTCGTCGAGCAATTGCTCGGGCACTGGGGGCATTCAAAGACTCCAAAGCGTCCGAAGCATTAAAAAAGTTTGCTTCGAAAGACCCGAGCTACTTGGTGGAGGCTGAAGCGACCGCCGCTTATGCGGTGTCAGCAGCGGAAAGAGAACCCGAAGCGGTCGAGAAGTTTTTGATCGACCAGCTTTCGAAGGGCAGTCACCTTGACGTGATTCGCGGAGCGGCTTTACGGTCGTTTGCTGAGTTACCGGGCGTCGGTCAAGGGCAACGTGTGGGCGCTTGGAAGGGACTGACCGAATGGTTGGCCGCGGGTAAGCCCGAGGACACCCGAGCAGCGGCAATCGATGCATTTGGAAAAATTGCGCGAACCGCAAACCCCACGGAGCGGGCTAAGATTCGAAAGCTCTTAGATGGAGTGGCCGACGAGGATCGCTTCCGAGTACGAGTTCGACTGATTGCGGCCCTGCAAGGGTCTGAAGATGTAGACAGTATTCCGATTCTCCAAAAAATCCGTCTGTTGGATTCAGATGGGCGTGTTCGCCGAGATGCCTACGTGGCCATCGATGCGTTGATGACCTCGAGGACTATGCCGGAGTCGGTTCAAGTCTTAAAAATGGCGCTCGAAAAACTGGAAGAAGAACACCGCAAGTTAAAGGCAAGTTTAGAGGAGCTAAAAGGGCAGTCGGGTGCTGCTCGGTAGCCTTATTTTTTCGTAAGAACGAGGTCCTGAGCCAGGGTTTTACCGCCAGCGAAGGCAAACTCGATGTGGATTGGGTTTTCACCCGTTTTGAGGGGAATGTAGTCCGTCGAATACTTATTCGACGTGACATCGGTGAAGACCGTCGCATTAAATTGGTTCGATTTATTAATTACCGATGTTTTAACCGGGCTATCTCCGCAGAGTTGCCCAAGAATTCTGATTTTATTGGCTGAAACCTGCTTCGAAATCTTTTCTTCGCAACTCACTTCGACGTTCATAAAAGTGGAGTGCAATGCACTGGTAGCGGGAGAGCGACTCATGGTAGAAGGATTGGTCGCATCAGCCGTCTCTTTGGAGCCTTCGGTTTCAACAGGCTTTGTTAAGTTTTGGCTGTCGTAAAAAAGGTTGTAGACGGAATTCAAGAAAACCATGGTCACAACGGCGAAGATCGCCAATTCGACCGGATTGATTTTGAATCGTCTGACGTTATGAATGGTTTGGGGCCCAGCCATATATAGCCATATCGGGCAGAGGGCCTTCGTACTTTAGGTAGTTTGTCATGTATCAGACCTATCATTTAGAAATGGATATTCTGGTGCAGTCGGCGCTGCTGGTCACGCTGACGAGCTTCGCACTGGGTTTCTCTGCTCTGACGCGAAACGTTAAGAATAAACTTTTCTTATCGTATGCGGCTCTTTGCGGAGTGATTTCCATTTGGGCGGCGACGTTTTTCTTAAACGGAATCTGGGGCGGTCTCTATCCGTATCATTTAATAGCCAATGTTTGGATGGCTCCTGCGGCGCTAATCTTCATTGATCAGTTGGTTCGCATTCAAGATCGGTTCATCAAATTCTTAAAAGACACTTCTTTAGTTTTGGCTACTACGCTAACGGTGGCCATTGCCTTTGGACTTTTCCCGCTAGAGGGATTCCAGCAGCTGATCTATTTTTCTCCCGGCCTGATTGTTCTAAATATTTTGCGAATCATTTCTCTCGATGGTTGGCTGAAAAAATCAGGGCACCAGCTTCCGAAACGGCGCGAATGGATTTACATCGGTGCGCTTGCCGTTCTTTCTTTTTCCGTGATGGATCATATTCCGTTCATGGGACGTGTGATTCCAGCTCTCGGAAACCTGGGGCTGACGGTTTATCTCGTGTTTTTGAGTTTGGCTGTTTCTCAGCAGCGCTTCCTAGACTTCAGTACGTTGATTTCTAAATTCATCGTCTTGGTAAGCGTCGCGCTCACTTTGACTGCGATTTACTTAGTTCTGGTTTCTTGGATTAAGGACAGTCCTCCGCTATTCTTTTTGAATTCGTTCATCGCTTCGCTTCTCATTTTGATGATATTAGATCCACTTGAGCGTTTGGCGCGATTAGCAACTCGAAAGTTTCTGACCAAGAAGCATCAACGGTTTCAACAGAAGTTGGAAAATGCTGAAAAGCGCCTAGCGGGGATTGTGGATCCGCATTCCTTGGCTAATGCCGTCTTTGATTTCTTGGACGATATGATCGAGCCCGATCGAATGGCCTTCTACGCCATTCGAAGTGACAGCACCAAGTTTCGTCGAATTGATTCTAAGGGCTACGAGGAATCGGAACCCAAAGAAGTTTTAATGGGCCAAGCGCTTTTTCAATACTGCGAGAGGCAAAGGAAAAAGGGGCACTTGCCAATCGTACTTTTGCAGCACTTGGAAAACGAAGCTGCTCGCTCAGCCACACGGACTCAGAAAGAAAATTATCGCGCTCTGATTCGCAGTTTACGAGCACTGGGATGTAACCTTCTAATCCCTGTTTTTGACGGAGAACAGCTCTTAGGTTTTGTTACCCTCTATGTTTCGAAGCTTCCGGAGGTCTGGGAAAATAGCTGGGGTATTCTCACCATGCTCTATCCCTACTTTGCAGAGGTCGCTGAAGTTCTCAGAAATCTCGACATCTACGTCAAGCAGCGTGAAAAAGAGCGCTTAGCAGCTTTAGGAGAAATGGCTGCCGGTTTAGCACATGAGATTCGAAATCCCCTCGGCGCCATTAAAGGTGCAGCGCAGTTTTTAAATCCGGCGGAGGATCGCCCAGAAAGTGATTTCTTGCGGGTGATTATTGAAGAGGTGGACCGTCTGAATCGCGTTGTGACGCAGTTCTTAGACTACTCAAAGTCCCATGCCTTGGAGTTCACTCCTGTCGATTTGGCGAACCTGGTTGAAAGAACCATTCACTTTCTGAAGCCCTCTTTGCGTAAGGAAGTGAAAATTGATTTTAAGAAGCCTTCGACTCCACAGTTTGTGAATGGTTCTGCGGAGCGATTGCAACAGGTAGTCTTGAATCTGATTCAAAACAGTCTTAAAGCCACCGAGTCTTTAGAATTCCCTAAAATTACGGTGAGCATCGAGCGGGCGAACACCTCTGATCGTGGCGAGATTATTTTGAGTGTAGAAGACAACGGTCCTGGAATTAAGCAAGAGAACCTGGAAAAGATTTTCATTCCATTTTTCACCACTGCTCCCAGTGGAACGGGTTTGGGCTTGTCGATCTGTCAGAAAATTATTGAAGCTCATCACGGTCGTATTGAGGTATCGAGTGAAGAAGGGAAGTACGCCCGTTTCTGGGTGGCGCTTCCGACGGAAGGAGATTCTGCGGCATCATGAGTCTTGGCAGATTGATCGTCATTGACGATGAAAAGAATATCACCTTTGTCATTAAGGCCATGTTGGAGCGTGCCGGATTTGAAGCATTGGTTTTCAACGATTCTCGTCTTGCATTAGAAGCCATCGACTCTGAGGCAGCGGTGGGTGGACTCGATACCGTCATTACCGATCTCTACATGCCCCTGGTTGGAGGAATGGAAGTTCTTGCTCATTGCCGAAAGAACTTTCCACAGCTTCCCGTGGTGATGATCACGGCTTTTGGAACTGTGGAAGCAGCGGTGACTGCATTAAAGCAGGGAGCTTTCGATTTCATTACGAAGCCTTTTGATCAAACCGATTTATTAAACGTGGTTCAGAAGGCCGTTCAAACTTCACGACAAAGAGAATTTGAGCCCTCCACTCTGGGAACGAATACTGCCACGCGTGTTTCGGCCCTTCAGGGTGAAAGCGCTGCAGTCGCAGAGTTGAAGCGGACGATTTCAAAAGTGGCTGCCTCGTCATCGAGTGTTTTGATTTCCGGGGAAATCGGCACCGAAAAAGAATTGGTGGCCAACGAAATTCACTTAAGCTCACCCCGAAAAAGCGGCCCTCTAATTCGCGTGAATTGTTCTGCTGTTCCGTCGGCCTTAATGGACGGCGAACTTTTTGGTTACGAGCGAGGAGCTTTCAGTGGAGCAGTGGCATCGAAGCCAGGACGTTTTGAATTAGCCCATGAAGGCACCCTTTTATTGGAAGATATCAGCGAATTGCCTATAAATGTCCAAGCTAAGCTCGTGAAGGTGCTTCAAGACAAGAAGGTCGAAAGATCGGGAGGATTGAATTCCATTCCCGTGGACGTTCGGGTGATTGCCACTTCTTCTCGTGATCTTCAAGCCTCAGTAAAAAGCGGCGAATTTCGAGAAGACCTGTATTACCAGCTCGCCACTTTGCCGGTCCGAGTTCCTCCGCTACGCGAGCGCCTAGAGGACTTACCGATTTTAGTGAGCCGCTTCATTGACCAATTCAACCATAAGCTTGGAAAAACGATTTCCGGAATGAATGTGGATTGCATTCCCGTGCTTCAAAAATTTGGTTGGCCAGGAAACCTTCGCCAATTGGAAAATGTCATCGAGCGAACCATTTTGATGACGGAATCGGAAAATCTTCAGATTCAAGATTTACCAGAGGAACTCACCGAGTTGGTGCACGATTCCGACCTGGGTTGGGATGAAAGCACGAAATCCTTTAAAGAGATCGTTCGCCATCGCACTCAGAATTTAGAACGCGAACTGATCGAAAAGGCGCTGAGCGAAACCTCAGGCAATGTTACGCGCGCGGCAGAGCGCTTAGGCCTGTCTCGCAAGGGACTCCAGTTGAAGCTCAAGGAGCTCGGCGTGAAGCGCTAGTCGAATTACGGGAACAGTCCGCGCAAGAGCATGGCGCGATTCAAACGATCTACGCCCGCAATCAACGCCGCTGTCTTCATTCCGCACTTATGCTTCTGCTGAATATCGATCACCTTGTTGAAGGCATTGGCCATGACTTCTGCCAATTTTTCGTTCACTTCGGTTTCGCTCCAGAAGAAGTTTTGAATGCCTTGGACCCACTCGAAGTACGAAACCACCACACCGCCAGCATTACAGAGTACGTCCGGAATGATGAAAGCGCCGCGTTCTTCTAAAACCTTGATAGCTTCCGTGGTGATGGGGCCGTTTGCACCTTCGGCAATGATCTTTGCTTTTACGTTCTTCACGTTCTTTTCGGTAATCACGCCATCAATTGCCGCGGGAATCAAGACATCGACGTTCAAAGCGAGCAGGTCTTCATTAGAAATCGCTTCTGCTTCAGGATAGCCGCGAATTACTTTATTGTTGGTGGCGTATTTGATGACGTCGGCGATGTTTAAGCCATTCTTATTGTAGATCGCACTGTCGTAGTCGCTGACTGCAACCACTTTTGCACCGAGTTGTGATATTTCTTGAGCAGCCACGGCTCCCACTTTACCGAAACCGTGAACAGCAACTGTTGTGCTGCCATCAATCTTCGGACCGGGTTTACCGATCTTTGCAAGATGCTTGGCTGCGTGTTGAATCGTGTACACTACTCCGCGGCCTGTACTTTCATTGCGGCCGAGAGATCCACCGATTTCAATCGGCTTCCCTGTGACGACGCCGGGAATGGCAAAGCCGCGTTCTTGTGAGAACGTGTCCATCATCCAGGCCATGTGCTGACCGTCGGTGCCGACATCGGGCGCCGGAATATCTTTATCTGGACCGATGATCATGTTGATTTCGGTCGTGTAACGACGGGTGAGGGCTTGCGCTTCTTGGCGAGAGAGCAGGGAAGGATTCACGCGGATTCCTCCTTTTGCTCCACCCAGCGGAAGTCCCACGAGTGAACATTTGAAAGTCATGAGCATGGCAAGGCCGGCCACCTCAGAGAGGTTGACCTCGGGGTGAAAACGAATTCCGCCCTTCCCGGGTCCAAGAGTCATATTGTGTTGAACGCGATAGCCTTCGAACACGCGAATACTTCCATCATCCAAACGAATCGGAACACTCACGATCAGCGCGCGCTTGGGTACCTTTAAGCGTTCTGCAATGTTTGGATCTAAACGCATCGTCACTGCGGCTTCTTGAAGTTGCATTACTGCGTTGCGATATAAATCGCTGGTGTCCCAAAGATGTGAGCTTAAAGAACCTAAGTCGGACATGAATGTTTCTCCTAAAGAATGGGCACTTTACTCAGCTTTTGGCTGCGAATCAACCACGGGAATGGTAATCTGTAAATGATGAGTTCGGGAAAAAAGAAACTTCGAGTCGGCGTGCTTTATGGGGGGCGGTCGGGAGAGCACGAGATTTCCCTCCAGTCCGCAGCTTCCGTTATTAAGAACCTGGATACGAGCCGCTACGACATCCTGCCTATCGGAATTGACAAACAGGGTCGGTGGCATGTCGGGAGTATGAAATTGATTCAGGACTCTCCAAAAACTTTGTCAATCGCCCAAGACGGGCCAGAGATGGCCCTTCCCAGCTATCCGGTTTCGAAAAGTGAAGGCAGTTTGGACGTCATTTTTCCCATCATGCACGGCCCTCTTTGTGAGGACGGGACCATTCAGGGGCTCCTAGAACTTTCAGAACTTCCCTATGTAGGAAGTGGGGTTTTAGCTTCAGCCGTGGGCATGGATAAGGACGTGGCTAAACGCCTGGCGCGGGACTCGGGTATTCCGGTGGTTCCCTACGTCGTTGCTAAAAAGGGTCAGTGGCTGAAGGACCCGAAGAAGGTCGGCGCTCTGGTAGAAAAAGAGATTGGGTTTCCCTGTTTCGTGAAACCGTCCAACATGGGTTCGAGCGTGGGTGTTCATAAGGTGAAGTCGACCACAGATTTGGCGCCAGCACTTTCTGATGCGTTTAAGTACGACAGCAAAGTTTTAATTGAGAAAGCGATCGCCGCTCGGGAAATTGAAGTTTCGGTTTTAGAGAATGCTAAAGAAGGTGAGCCCCCTTTGGTCAGCATTCCGGGTGAGATTGCGCCCACCCATGAGTTTTATTCTTACGAAGCAAAATATTTAGATGAGAACGGCGCGCATTTGATGATTCCGGCGAAGCTCGATGCGAAACAGGTTGAGCAGGCTCAGAAAATTGCTCGCGATGTTTTTACTGCCTTGGAGTGTGAGGGCATGGCCCGTGTCGATATGTTCTTAGATAAGAACAGTGGCAAATTCTATTTAAACGAAATCAACACGCTTCCGGGCTTCACCCAAATCAGCATGTATCCTAAACTTTGGGAAGCCTCTGGTGTCCCTTATAAGGAACTTCTCAACCGTTTGATTGAACTTGCGCTGGAACGCCATCGTCGCAAACAAGATCTCTCGCGCGAATACCTGCCCTAATATACGAATTCCTGAATCGGGGTTTCTTCGCACTTCTTCGCTTTTAAAAAACGATCGTAATTCACATCCCGACTTTCTTGGACTAACTGTTTGTAGCGAATGCGGCGAACGATTTGTAAAACCTTCGGATAAGGATCGATCTTTTCAACTCCGGGTTCGATGAGTTTTTCTAAAACTTTGTATTCTCCTTCGGAGGCGGCGTCGAGCATTCCTTTGATGTCGGAGTTGTTGAGAATGCGAGGAAGTTGAATGCCTTTCTTATCGAAGTATTCGTCCGCTAAAGCATCGAGAGTGGAATAGGGGCGGTCCATAGGAGAGGCGTTTAAAACCGAGTACCAGTGGGCTTCTTCGAGTGTCACCGTGCCGTCCCCATTCCAATCCGCAGCACGATTATTTTTTCCTTTTGGAAGTGTTGAGAGAAAATTGAGAATATAGTTTCCGGTGCGGTTGTTGGGGTTTTCATAACATCCGCTCGATTGCATGTCGGGTCGAGCCGCAAAGAAACCGCAGCTTAGCTTTTTTGCAAAAGCTCCACCGTAGCAAGTTCCACTGAGCAAGACACTCAACCCTTCAGGATAAGCAGAGTCTACAGCTGTAAAGTCATTCGGAGTCATGAGTCCGGACTGCCAAGTTGGAACCCCCTTTCGCTGTCCGTGTCCAAATACGATCATCAAAAGATTCTGGACCCCTTGATTCCGACTGGTTTCAAAAACCTGTTTCACGTTTAATGGAGTAAAGGAGCCCTCTCTTTTTACCCGATCATCTTTTATGAACCGAGGAATGAGATTTCCCAGAGTTTCGTAGGTGTCCGCTTCTGTTCTATCGTTGCCTGCTCCGAAAAGGGTAATGAGCGAAAAATCCGATCTTCTTTCATAGTCAGCAAGCAGGCCTTGAATTTCTACTAGGGTATCTGCATTGGCAATGGGGGTGCTCCACGCATCTTCTCCCGAGCTGGTCAAAAGGACACGCTTATCAACTCGAGGGCGTGCTTCTAAAGCCTTGGCTAATACGAGATCTCGAGCGGGGGGAGATTTTGGAGCAATACCTCGGAGGGAATCTGAAACCAGTTTTTTAATGCCCAAATAATTTAACCCGTAGTGAAGGGTCGAGTGCACGAGAATGTCTTTCCCTCGAGTGATGACGAGCGTGGGAGTTCCGAAGTCCTTAATTTTAGAAAATTTAGGATCCAGTTTTTCAATGTCGAGGAACTTCACCGGAAGTTGCGGGTTTCCGGGATAATCGAGAAAAACCTCACTTGGATTTCCGTATCCATCGGTCTTGAGGTTTGCCAAAAGCTGAAGGCAGTAAGTGCAGGAGTCTTGCATCAGAATCTGAAACTGGAATTGTCCGACCTGAGACCAGTCTACATCACGGGGATTCGAACCCTTGCCCACTTCAAAGTAGTTTACATACCCCTTAGCCAATTCTTGTAGGGGAGGTTGCGTCTCTTTTCCCATTGCTTCAAAGTAAGCTCGTTCCAGCTGGGAGGTCTCTCGAAGAGAAAGGCCCGTATTTTTCAAAGCGAATGCTGCCGTAAAATAAGCAGAAGCTCGAACTGCTGGGGAGGCGTTCTTCAAAAGAGGAAGAATGGAGGTATAGCTATCGAGTTGTCCCATATAGGATTGAAGCACCAGAACCTGTGAAAGCAGAATCAGTCGAGTTTCTTTGGACAGTTTTAAATCTTCAAGAAGACGGTTCGCAGACTTCTGGTCGGAGGTCTTTTCAAGCTGTGCGACGAACTTTTTTGCTTCTCCGAGGCGCCCTCGAAGATCCGTCCAGGAAATGCCGGCATCGGATGAGTACGCTGAACTCAAAGTCAAAACAGCCAAAAAAAGAGCGAGCCAAAGTCGAACGAGGATCGGGGTTGACCTCATATAAGGACCTCATGGTGTGCTGATTGAATTGATTAGGATCAAGAACTCAGAGAGATGGGACACGTTCTAGTGTCTTGAAAGGAAGTTATAGGCCCAAAATGTTCCAGTGTAAAGGCTGGAGAGGTGGCGATCTTTAATGAGGAGAGACCGATTTTCTTTAAACATCCGTGTTTAATTGGGGTTCAGATTGGAAGGAACCGGATCCCCACGTTCACTGAGAATCTTAACATCGAATTTGAACTCTCCGCTCGGTAAAAGAGTGGGGGTGGCTTCTACGGTCCAATAGTGGTGGAAGCGGCAACCGGCGGTGCAGTCCTTCCAGCCGAGGGAGTAATCGAAACGGACGGGATCTTGAATAGTTGCGCGCCCCGTGCTGTCTTTGAGTCGAATGCCCCGCCATTTCCCGATTGATAAGGAGCGGTAGTCAATCAACTCCAGCTGTGTAGCAACCTCTTTGAGGGAGGGGATCTCGATGAGGCGACTCTTGATGTACTGCATGTCCCGCCAGTCGGTGACCGCGAGAGAGAATCTTACAACAAAGGTTCGTTTGGATTGTTCGACCAAAGTATCGGTCACTTCTACTTGGTAAACTCCTGTCTCTGCAATCTTGGCGATGGTCGCGTCTTTGATACAAACCTTCGGCGCTTTTGAAGAGCGCTGGTCGACGTAGTAGGTCGTTCTGGTTTGAGAATCTGCGAAAGGGTTGTCGAAGGTTTTATAGTCCAGAGTTCGCATTTCGACGGCGTGGTCTTTGGGGCAAGCGCCGAAAATATTTTCGAGAGCGACCTTAGTCTTTTCAATCTTCCTGTTCTGTTCCTGCGCAGTGGCCGGATTCGACTTGATAGTGAACTGAAGATTTTGAAACGGGTCTTTTCTGTCTCGCCAAAGATCATTCAGCTCGGTGACATATTCTATACCAGGCGCAGCGGTGCTAATGGCTTGGAGGGCTTGAGACATGTACTTCTGAGGGAGAGTGAACACCCGAAGTTCATTGGAATGATCTGCGTTGAAATGCTGGATGGCAAACGCCATGGAATCCCAGAAAAGATCCACATTGGGATGAGCATGAACCGATGGAGCCCAAGCAAAAAGACTGAAGAAGAATCCCGCCCCCAGTTTCTTCATCAAGACACCACTTCAGCTGCTTCCTTATCATCCACGGGAGCTTGACCCGCGTTGGGATCAATGACTTCGAGGTAGCCGCAGGCCTTTTGATTGCACTTGTGGACTAGGCCCATGCGCTTGGTGGTTTTTTCCAGCATGATGGGGAAACTACAACTCGGACAGGTTTTGTCGATCGGCTTATCCCAGCTTGCAAAGTTACAGTTGGGCCAACGATTGCAGCTGTAGAACAGACGCTTGTAGCGAGATTGTTTTTGGACAATTTCGCCTTCCTTACAGGTTGGACATTTAATTCCGATGCCGAAAGCTTCCGTGTATTTACAGTTCGGATAGTCACTGCACGCCAAGAATTTTCCGAACTTCCCGCTTTTCACAATCATCGGGTTGCTGCACTTCTGGCACTTCTTGTCGGTGAACTCTTTTGGAATGATGACGATCTTGCCTTGATCGTCCTTCTTAAAGTCTTGAGTGTTCTTGCACTCCGGATAATTCGAACAGGCTAAGAATGAGCCGAGTTTACCCCATTTAATGACCATCTTGTGCCCGCACTTATTGCACTCGATGTCGGTGGGAACTTCCTGGCGCTTGACGTTCTTCATCTGCGCCTTGGCTTTTTCTAAGGTCTTCTCAAACGGCTTCCAGAATTTGCCGAGAGTTTTTCTCCAATCGGCTTTTCCTTCTTCGATGTCGTCGAGTTGGTTTTCCATGTCGGCAGTAAACTCGGAGTTCAACACGTCCGGAAACGAGGCCACCAACAGTTCGGTGACAACCGTGCCGAGCTCGCTCGGCCAGTAGCGACCTTCGCGTTTTTCAACGTACTCGCGATCTTGCAAGTTGGAGAGAATGGTTGCGTAGGTCGACGGGCGACCAATGCCTTTGTCTTCCAAATCCCGAATGAGCGAAGCATCGGTGAAACGGGGAGGGGGCTGGGTAAAATGCTGCGAGGGTAAAAATTCCTTCGCAGGCATCTTGTCGCCTTCTTTGAGACGTTCGAGTTTCAAAATTTTATTGGAGTCTTCATCGCCGCCGTCATCCTGACCTTCAGAATAAACAGCCGTAAAGCCCGGGAATTTAATGACCGAACCCGTGGCCCGGAATTGCTGTTCATTGCCGGACTTATCTTTAGCAACGAGGTCGACCGAAGTTTGATCGTAAATCGCCGGAGTCATTTGGGAGCTCACGAACCGGTTCCAAATCAACTGGTAGAGGCGGTACTCGTCCCTTTCCAAATAGCTTTGAACGCGATCCGGAGTGTATTCCATGGAAGTCGGGCGAATGGCTTCGTGGGCTTCTTGGGCCTGTTTCTTTGACTTATAAAAATTGGGTTCTTCCGGATGGTAGTCTTCGCCGTATTTTTCGCGAATGAACTCACGCACCGCTTGAATAGCTGGCGGATCGATTCGAACCGAGTCGGTTCTCATGTAGGTGATCAAACCGGCAGTTCCCATATCCCCCAAGTTCACCCCTTCGTAAAGGCGCTGTGCGAGCGACATGGTTTTCTTCGCGCTAAAACCTAATTTTCGGGCCGCTTCCTGTTGCATGCGGCTGGTAATGAACGGCGGAGCAGGTTTTCTGCTGCGCTCTTTTTGTTCAATGGCGGTGACAGTGAAGTTTTCACCTTTGAGGTCTGCAATAATCTTATCGACCACTTTTTGATTCGGAAGAACGGGGTCCTTGCCGTTGGTCTTAAACAATCGGGCTTCAAACTCATTTTGATTCTGAGAAAACTCAGCACCGATTTCCCAATATTCTTCCGCCACAAACTTTTTAATTTCGGCTTCGCGCTCGACGATCAGGCGAAGCGCCACGCTTTGCACGCGGCCTGCGGAGATGCCGCGACGAACCTTATCCCAGAGCAGCGGGCTAATCTTATAACCCACCAAGCGGTCCAAAATACGACGCGCTTGTTGCGCATTGTACTTATCGGAGTCGAGCTTCTGCGGACTTTGCATGGCCTGAAGAACGGCTTGCTTGGTAATGGCGTTAAAAAGAACGCGGTGAAACTTCTTGCCTTTGGCTTTGAGGATTTCCTGGATATGCCACGCAATGGCTTCCCCTTCGCGGTCCGGGTCGGTTGCGAGGTAGGTTTCCGGAACCAGGGCCTGGGCTTTCTTGAGTTCTTCAATCACCTTCGTCTTGGAAGGGATGACCTGGTAGTCCGGTTCAAAGTTCTTATCCAAATTGATGCCGAGCTTGGACTTGGGAAGGTCCTTAATATGTCCGACGCTCGCTTTGACGATGTACTCTCGCCCGAGGTACTTTTGGATCGACTTGGCCTTCGATGGTGATTCAACGATGACTAAGGCTTTCTTGGCCATGATTCGGTGTGACTCCTCATTTAATACCTTACACTAGTCGGAATCGACTTCACTTTTCAAGAGTAGACCGTTTTTCTCAATCAAGGCGCCCTGTTGAAGCAGATGATTGAGTGTTTCAAAGTAGCGATGCGGAGGCCATCCCAACGACATCGCCCATTCCAAAAGATCTTGAGGAAAGACCGAAGAATGTTCGGCGCGAAGCAATCGAATCTTTCTCAAGAGAACTTGTTCATCCTTTGTTCGCGGGGCTCGTAGAGCGGCAGAAGAGGTGTTCGCGTCATTTTTCTTCTGTAGGTCGTGCGTCGCTAATTCCAACCATTGAGATCCAAGACTCGAAACATTCCAAAAGTTCTCGGCATGCTCTCGGTCGATCAATCTTTGATTGCCAGCAAAGGCAGGGTCGCCTGGATAACATGGGGTGGCAAAAAGCTTTCGATGAAATTCGTTTGCCCATTTTGCGGTATTCATGGCTCCCGACCGATGGGGGGCTTCTACGATCCAAGTCGCTTGAGACCAACCCGCAATGAGACGGTTGCGTTGAAGAAAGTTTCCCGGGTAGGGGATCTCTTCGCCAGGAAACTCCGAAACCAATGCGCCGCCATTTTTTAGGATGTCTTCTTTTAATTGCCGGTGTTCTTCAGGGTAGATCACGTCAACTCCGCAGCCCAAAATAGCAACGGTAGAAAGGCCCGCTTCTAGCGCTGTTTCATGCGCGACACGATCAATTCCTCGAGCAAATCCGGACAAGATGACGAAATCTGTACCCCGAAGAGCTCGAATCGCTTTTTGAACAAGGTTGATGGAGCGGAGTTGGGGCGTGCGAGTTCCAACCACTGCTAAGCCTCGCGAAGGCAGTCGTGAAAAGATTTCTAAAATTTTTTCTTCTTCACCGATGGCTTCGACAAACTCGGGGAGGTCTTTGTGAAAGTTCCAAAGGTCGACGGGGGTGTTTTCAGCAGAAAGAATCATGGGGCGGAGATTTGCAAAACCTCTGCCAAGAATTAAGGCGCGGTTTCGATCGGGAGGTCTTCCACCGGAAGTGCACCGGCATCCGGAGCGGGAGTCATGGGGACTTCACCCTCCGTGGGAGGTGCGGGAATTTCGCCTCCTTCCAACGGAATTTCATCACCCGTGACGGGAACTTCTCCACCTTCTACGGGAATATCTGACGGAGAGTCCGGAAGCGGAGTGGTCTCGGGGCCAGCGCCTTCGATGGGTGCTTCGGGAAGCGCTTCATCGGGTGAGAACGGAGTTTTTTCAGGGCTCGTATCATCCCATTTCTCTAGCTGAAGGAGCTCGCGCTCTTCATCGGGGCTCAGCTGATCGGGGCTATTCTTATCCAGCTGGTCGAGTTCGGTGTTTCTTCTGAGCTCGTCCGCCGTGCGGTTCTGAACACCGAGGCGTGCCGAGATCGATGAAACATCGGTGAGCAACACAGCCTTCGTTTGCGTTTCAAGGTGTCCCCGACCTGAAATCATGATGCCCGTTGAAAACTCTGGGGTGACATTGACGACTAAGAAGTCGCCTTCCACCAAGAAGTTTGCACTCGTAACTGTTTTATCTGTGTTGGGATCTTTATAATTGTAGGCACGGAAAACCATTCCAGGCTGAATGCCATCTTCAGATCCACGGTCAATGTAGACCGTATCAAACTGAGCGAAAACGGTAGTTTTGGTTTCCGTCACATTGACAATCATGCTGGCTTCGATGGGACTCGGGCCAGGGACTGGTGCGACGTTCTGAATCTTGGGGATGTCCGGAATGAGCGCCACTCCGCGAGAAATGGGATGACGAGCATTGGTAATGAAACCGAGGAACAAACCGTCGCGTTCAGCAATGAGCCGAACACGTCCGTAGACGGCATAACCGTGGCCAGTTCTGCCCGTGACAGAGCCAGTAATGGATTGGTCTTCCGTAACCATCAAATAGGTCTTTTCGGTTTCCAGCGGGACCTCGCCGTTGCCGCTGGGTTCGATGTAGATCAGATCTCCGCCGCCCAGTTCGAACGCATTGCTTCGCGAGCCTACTACTTTTCCAATAGACTGAAGCGACGAGGTGGTTGCAATGGCTTGAAGGTCAAAGCCGGTGTGTAGTTTAAAAATAATCTTATTATTTTTAGAGAATCCTTGAGGGTCTACATCGGGAGGAAGTTGAATATCAACCGATTCCCATTTCTGGCGATTAAGACGGCGCCATTCTTGAGAACGACCCGGAGTACGTGGAATGACTCCACCCTTATAAAAATCCTGAGCCTCGGGGGGTTGGTACGCACCGCGAGCAGGATTGACTGAGTTATTGTTCTGATTAGCGGTATTTGCAGCGATGTAGGTCCCGTTCGTTTTTTGAATAGCAACCGAAGGAAGAGAGTTTCCTGACCCAGGCATGAAGGCGATGTGATTATGCGGTTCAATGCGATGCGGGTTTGTGATTCCCGAATTGTTGAGGGCCCAAATTTTCGGCCAATACTTGGGATCTCCAAACATGCGTTTAGAAACATCTGAAAGTGTATCGCCTTTGGTGACTTCGTAAGTTTCCGAAGTCCGAGGGCCCGCGATTTGATTCCACTCTTCATCCGGAATGGGTCTCAGCAGTTTTGAGACTCGCGCGGTTTCTTCTTCGTTCATTCCGTTCGAATACGACGGAGCAGCAACAGCCCAGGAGCTGATCCAGATGACTACAAGAGAAGAAGTCACCTGCCCAGCTCGCGCTGCCTTCATTTCTTAGGTGCCCCCCAATGGAGCCGTGGCTGGCGGCTCATCTACACCCAAACTTTTTTGCGGCTTGGTGGTTTCGATTTGCGGAACCGGATCGGGTTCTCGTTGAGGCTCAGGTTTAAACTCTGGAGACGCAGTCACTGCTGCGGCATCGGCAGCAGCTGGAGACTGCGGAAAGAGGCGACTGAGTAATTGTTTTTGCTTCTGACTCTCTTCCGCATTTCCCATCAGGGCTTCTGCAGACGAAAGCTGATGAAGCGCATCAGCTACATGAGGGCTGCGATCGTAAGAAGTAAGGACGTGGCGATATTCCGTGATGGCTCGCTTATAGTCTCTTTGTTTAAAATAGGACTCGCCCACATAGAATTGAGCTGAGCCTGCTAGCGCGTGGTCCGGGTAGTTATCCAGAAACCCTGAGAACCCCAGTGCCGATTCTGGATATTTCTGAGCTGTATAAAGGATGAGCGCCTGGCGGTAAGCCAAGACAGCAGCGTCGTTCACAAAGCCAGGCTCTGCATCGGTAGGGATGGGTTTGGGTTCGACGGGAGTGCCCGCTTGATCGCTCACCGGAGGAGCGACGCGCACGGCCTGAGCCGCTGAAATTTTTGAAGTGTCTTTAGAGTCCTTAGAGTCTTTGTTTCCATCGAGTCGGACTTCTAACGATTCCACCCGAGATTTTAGGCTCGAGACCAGCGCTCGCATCTCGTTGAGTTCCGAATTATTGGACCGGGGTTCATCCAGTTTGTTGGGGTTCTTTTCGGCAGTGCCGCACCCCACTAAAAATAAAAACGTCAGGTAATAAAGATGTTGGGACTTCATATCATTTAAGGATAAGCAGAGTTGTCCATTTCGGCAAGAAAACAGATGAAACCGATGCAAATCGAACAGATGCTGATTCGCGTTAAAAAAGAAGATTCTGCCTTCGTGTACTGTATTTTGGAGTCACACGAAGGAATAGTGAGCTATTCTACTGTGGACTACCAGGTGGGTACTCCGCACCGAGACTTAGAGCTGACCGTCCCTCTGGATTTCAAGGAAGAATTGAGACGCGTTCTCAGTGAACTAGGAGATTTGATCTATGAGCTCCCGAGCCCCGTCCGAGTTTAAGCCAGATCTGAATTACGAAAAAATTCTAAATGCAGCACTGCGTAATGGTGGGGACTTCGCAGAAATCTATTTTGAAGAAACCCAGTCCACGCGTGTGATTTACGAAGGCCAGAAGTTGGATACCGTGATTCAAGGTACCGATCGCGGCGCAGGTTTGAGAATTCTTTTCGATGGGAAGTCCATTTACGGTTACACGACGGTTCTAACCGACAAGGCATTATTGGATTTAGCAGAGACTTTATCGGCAGCTGCCCAGGGTGCTTCTCAGAAAAAAACTTCTCGCAAATATGACTGGAGAGAATCGAAGCAGCCCGTGGTGGACATTGCTTCTTACAGAATTAAAAAATCGCCGCGCGAAGTTCCTTTAGCTACGAAGATTGAATGGGCAAAGCGAGGCGATATAGCCGCGCGTGCGGAATTACCTGAGGCACGACAAGTGACGTCCGTTGTTTTGGACACTTTACGAAAAATTTTCATCGTCAACAGCGACGGTTTAATGGCTCGCGATTCTAAAACCTATTTGCAAATGTACGTGCAAGTCGTGGGTGAAAAAGATGGCCGAGTGCAAATGAGCCACGAGAGTGACGGCGGTTACGTCGGCGCAGAGTTTTTTGAAGAGACAACGCCCGAGCACATCGGCAGTGAAGCTGCGCGACGGACGAAAGTGTTATTGCAAGCGAAGGCTGCTCCCTCGGGAACGATGGCAGTGGTTTTAGCTGCCGATGCGGGTGGAACCATGATTCACGAGGCCGTTGGCCATGGTTTGGAAGCCGACCTTGCCTGCAATGGTTTGTCTGTTTATTCAGAGAAAAAAGGGCAGATGGTCGCTTCTCCGCTCATCACAGTTTTGGACGACGGGACGATGCCGGGCAAACGCGGAAGCTACTCGTTCGATGACGAGGGCACTCCTTCTCAGAAAAATGTGTTGATCGAAAATGGCGTACTGAAGGGGTATATGGTCGATCGCTTGTCGGCTATGAAGTTCGACATGCCCTCGACGGGGAATGGTCGTCGCGAAACGTTTCGCCACAAACCCATCGTGCGCATGACGAACACTTACATCGCTGCCGGCAAAGACGACCCCGCTGCGATCTTGCGCGATACTTCGCGTGGAATTTTCGTGAAAGCGATGGGCGGTGGACAGGTTAACACTGTCACGGGCGATTTTGTTTTCGCAGTGACCGAAGGCTACTTGATTGAAAACGGAAAGCTCGGCTCGGCCATTCGCGGAGCTACCCTGGTCGGCAACGGCCCCAAAGTTTTGTCGATCGTCGATCGCGTAGGAACCGACCTCGGCTATTTCGATACTGGCACCTGCGGCAAAGACGGCCAAGGCGCTCCAGTCACCGATGCTCAACCTACTTTACGTATTCCCGAACTCACCGTGGGCGGTGAAGTGCCGATGACGGAGTATTGGAAGTAGCTTCTTTCCCGGCTCGAAACTTGCTCTCGCCCCCGCATGGTTTTATGGATTCT